>OLLS01000196.1_pt1 | contig 40457 bp, 35 predicted proteins | sample 1604631 | NCBI WGS metagenome assembly OLLS01 (sample SAMEA104055725, study PRJEB20765) | soil metagenome | biome: Arctic tundra; feature: Polygonal ground; material: soil | place: USA | collected 2011-09 | depth 0-0.5 m | reverse complement strand
CAGCGTGGGTTTGAGGTGAACGCCCGTATCATTACGGTCGAAAGCCAGAACCTGCAGACTTTGACGCAATTAGGTCAATAAATTAGTCAATCCGGGCCACGTCAGTAGAAAACCCGCCCCCAGAAAGTAACTTTCAGGGGGCTTTTTTTGTGTCCGGGGTAGCCGTTGACATGGTTTGTCGTAGCCCCTATGATTTTTGCTCGAATCACATATTAAAGGAGCTCGTCTTGGCACCAGGCTGGATTCTTGGCATTATCACCGGTTATGTATTGTTTAATCTGGGCCTCTGGAAGTCCGATTCCACCCCCAAACCCCAGGACACCCTGTGGGCGCTGGTCATGCTGGGCGGCACGCTTTTGATGTTTGTCTCTGTTCTCTTATGGGCTGTCCCCGGTTTCTTTACTTCCCCTAATTAATTGAATCGAGAGGTTTTGGCTTGAAAGAAATCATCACCGAACAACAGGCCGACTGGATTGTGATGGGGATCGCGATATTGGCAACCCTGATCAGCCTGGGCTGGGGATTTTATCAAACGCGTTTAAAAACAGGCGGAACCCCTAAGGCCATTTGGGCGGAAGCGGTCTTGTTCGCGCTGACGGGCCCCGCGGTTTGGATTTTTTGGGGCGTTTATAATTCCATTGAAAATTTTTATGGTTTGGATTCGGTCAAAGCTTTGGAAATTAACTTTTGGATTGTGATGGGAATCGCCGTCTTATTTGTCGCGATTCATTGGTTAATTGGCCGATTCATACCAGGGATTGATTCAAAACGCCGCCGCACTTAGCATTATTGCAAGCCGGAAATATATTTGAGGCGTCTAATTCATTATGAAATCCGCTGATCCCGTTTCCATCCTCAACGAACTCAAACGTCTGGAAATTGTCACCCATGGCGCGGTCGACACCCTTCTCAAAGGCGCCTACAAGAGCACCTTCCGGGGCCAGGGTCTGGAGTTTCACCAGGTTCGCGAGTATTACCCCGAGGACGATGTGCGCTCCATCGACTGGAACGTTACCGCCCGCCTCAACTCTCCTTTCGTTAAAACCTTCGTGGAAGAACGGGAACTGCAGATTGTTCTGGCGGTCGATCTTTCGGCTTCCATCTGGTACGGCACGGGTACCATGAGCAAGCGGGAAACGGCCCTGCGGCTTTGCGCCACCCTGGCTTTCGCGGCGGTTCAGCATCAGGACCGGGTGGGGCTTTTTCTGTTCACCGACAAGGCCGAATTTTGGCTGCCGCCCAAGCGGGGCAAATCGGCCAGCATGAGGGTTTTGCGGGAGCTGATTCAATTTAAACCCTCGGGCACCAAAACCAACTACAAACCGGCTTTCCGGATGCTTTCGAAAGTGTTAAAGCGCAGGAGTGTTTTAGTTTTGATTTCTGACTTTACCGAGGTGGTTCCGCCCGATCTGGCGGGTTCTTTGGCGAGGCGCCATGACATGATCGCCGCGGTATTGCATGATCCGCTGGAAAAAGATTTCAAACTGCCCGCCCGGGTGGTGGTGCGCGACCCTGAAACGGGAAAAGTGGGTTACCTGTCGCCCGGCTCGCAAAAGGCCTTTAAAAAAGCGGACGAGTTTAGGGAAAACCAGCTTCGGCTATTTACCCACCAAGGCGCGGACCGGCTGGATTTGATGGCGGGCCAGAATGTGGCCCTGGCCCTGATGAAATTCTTCAAGAAACGCATTGAACGCTCGGGGAGACGGTAATGGATTTTCACGGCCTCCATTTCGCCGACCCGGTCTGGCTTCTGGGGCTTTTTGCCCTGCCCCTGATATTTGTGGCGGCTTTTTTCATCTCACGGGCCAAATACACCACTTTTTCTTTGGGAAATCCCCGGCTGGTGGAGATGGCTTCGGGCTTTTTCTCGGTTCAATTCATTCCCTGGATTCTGCGGTTTGTGGTGATCGCCCTTTGTCTGATCGCGGCGGCGAGGCCCCAGTCGGGGCAGAAAAAAGTTGAGGAGAAAAAGCCGGTCACGGACCTGTTTGTGGCGCTGGACGTTTCGGGTTCCATGATGACGCCGGACCTGAAACCCAACCGCATCACCGCCGCCAAGAAACTGCTGGGCGAATTTCTGGACAAGGTTCAAAACGTGAGAGTAGGGGTGACTATTTTCGCGCGCATCAGCTTTACCCAATGCCCCCTGACCACCGATATCGCGGTGGTGAAACAGCTTTTATCGAACGTTTTGCCCGCGCCCTATTCCATCAAGCTCGACGGTACGGCCATCGGGGACGCGTTGGTTTCCTGTCTGGGGCGCCTGGAAAACGGCGACAAGCTGCCGGGAGAGAAGAAAGTCACAGTGCCGTCACTGCTGGCGGGTTTCGCGGACAAGACCCAGGAACAGGACACGACCCAGGGCCGTCATCAGGCGATTATTTTGCTCACCGACGGCGGGGACAACGCCAGCCAGGTGAATCCGCTGGTCGCGGCTAAAATCGCCGCCAGCCGTGGAGTCAAAATTTACACCATCGGCATCGGCAGTTTAAAACCCGTCCCGATGGTTTTTAAACTGCCCAATGGACAGACGGTCTATGGCGGTATCGACCGGCGAACGGGACGGGTGGCCATGAGCGACCCGGTGGAAATGGGACTGTTAAAAGAAATCGCCAGGATTACGGGTGCCCAGGCTTACAGCGCGGAAAACAATCAATCCCTGCATGAAATATTGGATGAAATCGCCAAGCTGGAAAAAACCGAAATTTCAGAGACAACCCACTGGGAATATAACGAACTGGCGCCATACTTTTTAATCGCGGCATTCCTGCTGCTGGCCTTGAACCTGATTTTAGAAATGACCGCCTTGAGGACTTTGCCATGAACCTGGAAAATATGGATTGGCTTTTGCCGCTAGGCGCTGTTTTCCTGGCGGGTTTGCTTTTGGCCCTGTGGACTTTGCTGTGGCGCGACGGACGGGATTTAAAAATTTTGGGACACCAGAACCTGGTTTTGTCGCCGGGGCTGGCCTGGGGCCGCCGGATTTTGAAAGGTCTTTTGGTTTTGGGCGGGTTTCTTTTCGTTCTTCTGGGGGCTTTGCGGCTTCAGGGAAAGCCCGTGCCGGAGGATGTGGTTTTGCGGGGGAGCGACGTGGTGGTGGTTCTGGACGTTTCTAAAAGCATGCTGACCCAGGATCTGGTACCCAACCGCCTGGAAGCGGCGAAAAAGGCCGTGGACAACTGGATGCATGACCAAACGGGAAACCGGGTGGGGATGGTGGTTTTTTCCGGGGAGGCGCTGGTGCAGGTGCCGCTGACCTTTGACGTTGAGGCGGATTCGATGGTTTTGCAGGGCGATGACACCGACGCGGTGGATCGGGGCGGAACCGATATCGGAGAAGGGATACGCACGGCGCTGAATGTTTTTTCCAAGGACAATCCGGACAAAAGAGGCAGGGTGATTCTGTTAATGACCGACGGCGAATTGACGGACGGCGCTTCCAACCTGACCCAGGCCTGCGAGGACGCGAAAAACGCCGGGGTTCCGATCATCACGGTTGGAATGGGAACGCCCCAGGGCAAACCTATACCCGACGGCGTTTCTTTTTGGGGCGAGCCGACCTTTAAAAAAGACGCGTCGGGAGAAGTTCATATCAGCCAATTGGACGAAAAAACCCTGCAGAAAATAGCCGGCACCACCGGCGGGCTTTACGTGCCAGGCGACAGCAATGAGGATTTGGGAGCCATCAACGCCGCTTTGGAAAATGTTCAGAAGACCGAGATGAAGGGACAGGGAACGGTTCGCCGGGAAGAACTGGCCCCGTCGATGGGCTGGATGGCCGCCGGAACGCTTTTACTGTCGGCGCTTTTATGAGAAAAATGAAAATGAGATCCTTTAACCACGAAGGGCACCATCCCCTCATTCGGGGAACTGGGCACCAAGTACACCAAGAAAAGCAGCACCAAGAAAGACAAAACATAATTCTGGTTACCACCGAGGCACCAAGACACCAAGAGAGGCAAAACGAAAATTTGGTTTTTAAGAATTTGAACCCTTATTGTTTTTCATGGTACTTCGCGACCTTTGTGCCCTTTGTGGTTAAAAGGGTTTGGGTGTGCGCCGTACCAGTATTTATTCTATGCGGGTTTTTCAGTTCTTCGGCATGGGCGTTTGATTGGCCCGCGGGGTCGGGGCGCAGCGCTTTCAATAAACAGGATTATGAAGGTGCCGAAAAATATTACGGGGCCATAGCCCAGAAATCGCCGAATGACGCCGACGCGGCTTACAGCTGGGGGGATTCGCTTTATCAACTGGGCCGGTATGACGACGCGGAAAAAGCCTTTAACCAGGCTTTAGGGGCCAAACCGGACATGGAACAGGCATGGTACAACCTGGGTAATAGCGTTTTTCAGCAGGACCGCTATCAGGACGCCATCGACGATTACCACAAAGCTCTTCAACTGAATCCCAAGGATGAGGACGCGGCGTATAACTTGAAACTGGCCGAGGATAAGCTCAAACAAAATCCCAAAGGGGATAAGAGTCAGAAAAAAGAGAAAAAGAAAAATCAGCCGACGCCCACGCCGACCCCGCAAAATAAACAACAGGGCGGACAAAAAAAACAGGATCAAAACCAGCAGGGTCAAAATAAAAAAAATCAGGATAACTCCGGTTCCAACCAATCCAAACAACAGCAAAACCAGCAGGACCAACAGAACCAGCAGAATCAAAATAATAAAAATCAGGGTAATTCGCAGGGTCAGAACCAGTCCCAGCAAAACCAACAAAATCAACAAAATCAACAAAATCAACAAAATCAACAGAACCAGGCCAATCAACAAAGACAGGAAGACCAACAGCGGCAGCAGCAGGCCAAGCAGCAATTGGGCCTGAGCGACAACCAGGTTCAAAATTTAATGAACCACTTGCAGAAGCAGGAAGAGCAAACCCGGCAGTATTATTCCGCGAACCCGCAAAAGGATCTTCAGCATCAAGATGACGGGATGGATTTTATCCCGAAGGAACAAAGGGATTTCCTGCGGCAGTTTTTTGGTAAGCCCGATAAGAGCAGTAACTCGGTGGGGGAAGATTGGTGACGGGGATGAAGTTTTCAGTGGTTTTTGGTAGTTTGAGCGCCAATTTGAGGAGCGGGAAATTATGAAACGATCGATAAAACTGTTGGGAGTGAGTCTGGCCCTGTTGTTTCTGGCTGTCGCGCCTGGCCTTTTGCGCGCGCAGACCGAAGTGGGCTTAAAGATGGATGTGGATAAAAGAGAAATGGAAGTGGGCGACGCTTTGACCCTGACCCTGGATTTCAAACAGGTGGGGACCAGTAATTCGGCGATCGTTCAGGAGCCTTCGATTCCTTCGTCTGAAAATTTTGAGATTCAGGGGGATTTCTCGTCCAACCGGGTTCAAATGCTGGGCAATAACCTGACCGCGATCTCCACCACCACCTATCGGATGGTGGCCACCAAGGCGGGAACGGTGCAGCTGGGGCCGGCTTTATTGATCTATCAAACGCCGGATGGACAACGCCGGGAGATGAAGTCAAATATTGTGACGGTGGTCGTGAGCGAAAAGACGGGTTTTTCGCTTTTCGGGAAAAAGAAAGCGGAACCCACTCCGGCTCCGTCTGGTGCGGCTCCTGCGGCGGTGCCTTCCCCGGATGATTTGCGGGCCATTAAGGGGCTGCCACCGGATACTTTTTCCTGGTGGACCTTCCTGTTCTGGCTGGTGGTTTTAATCCTGATCGTGGGTTTTATATGGCGGCAATTCCGAAAAAAATCAGCCGGACCCGCCAAGGTTATTCCTGTCGGCAAAGCGGAAGAGCTCAATCGGGCCTGGAAAAAACTCGCGGACGATAATTTAGAACCCAAAGAATTCGCCCTGGGATTGTCGAATCTGGTCAGGGAGTGTCTGCAATACCGCTTCGGGTTCGAGGCGTTGGACTACACCACCGAGGAGATTTTTAAAGAATTGTTGAAAAATAAAGTCGCGAATGACGAGAAGAACGCCGTGGAAAAATGTCTTAAAACTTCCGACCGCGTTTTGTACGCCGATGGAAATTTGACGGGCAGGGAGGCGCTGCGAAGCGCTTGCGCGGTTCTGCTGCCGAAAATCGATAAAGGAAACTAAGAGACTCTAACAAAAATAAAATTGAAACTATGATTAACGCTAATGAACGCTGATAAATCATTTATTTAAAGCCTTATCCGCGTTTATCAAAGTTCCCTTTGCCGTTTTTGGTTAATGAATTTTATTAAAGCTTTAAGAAAAATTTAGGAGGATGTGATGGCGACTCAAACCGAAGAATTAACAGCCGAAGGTCAAAGACTGAGCGATCAATTTCAAAAGGTCCGCGAGGAAGTTCAAAAGGTGATCGTGGGGCAGGACGAGTTAATCGACCGGCTTTTATTGGGTCTCTTAAGCCGGGGCCATCTGCTTTTGGAAGGTCTTCCGGGATTGGCGAAAACCCTGGCGATCAAAACCCTGGCGGACGCTTTGGGCGTGGGTTTTAGCCGTATTCAATTCACCCCGGACCTGCTGCCGGCGGACCTTTTGGGAACGCGTATTTATATGCCGGCCAAGGGCGATTTTAAGACCCAGAAGGGCCCCATTTTCTCCAATCTGATTTTGACCGATGAAATCAATCGGGCGCCTGCCAAGGTTCAGTCCGCCCTGCTGGAAGCCATGCAGGAACATCAAGTGACCATCGGCCCGGAAACCTTTAAGTTGGACGAGCCGTTTTTTGTGATGGCGACACAGAACCCGATTGAGCATGAGGGAACCTATCCGCTGCCGGAAGCCCAGGTGGACCGGTTTTTAATGAAAATTCAGGTTCATTACCCCAATTTTAAGGACGAAAAGGAAATTGTGTCCCGGATGACCTCCGGCGCCTCGGTGAAGGTGAGTGAGGTGATTTCGGCGGCGATGATTATCAAGGCGCAAAAAGCGGTGGACAGCGTCTTTGTGAGTGAAACGCTGAAGGACTATATCGTCCATCTGGTGACGGCGACCCGCAGTCCCAAAGATTATGGATTGGATAAGCTGACATCCTTGATAGAGTACGGAGCCAGCCCCCGGGCTTCCATCGGCCTGACGGTGGTGGCGAAGGCCCACGCCTTTTTAAATGGCAGGGGATACGCGACGCCTGAAGACGTGAAGGCTTTGGCGCCGGACGTGATGCGGCACCGTCTGATTTTGACTTACGAGGCCGAAGCGCAAAATTTGACGACCGACAACGTGATTACCCAGATTCTGGGCAAGGTTCCGGTACCTTAATCCGCGCCCCTTGAGGGAGAGGGTGGTTAATATCATTGCCAGACGAAAAGGCCATTTATTTTGAAACCGGTTTGCGTTGTTAACTTATTAAAGGGTACCAACAGGTTCCACAAGCTCTCATTCGCTAAGTGGGTTTGTGTCCTCACGCTGGTTTTGTCCTGCGCGCTGGGATGTAAATCCAGAGAAAAGACCGAATTCAAGAACCTGCCCTTGCCGCCGACGGTTGACGGCGGGCTGGTCAATAACCAGTTTGTGCAAGTCGATTATGGATTTGCAATTCCTATTCCTTCCAAATGGATTTATTCACCCGTGTCGGCGGAACAGGAAGTGGATGAAGTAGCGCGGTTTTTCGACGCCAACCAGCAGATGATTGTGCGGGTTTCGGTGCTGCTGCGGGATCCGTCGCAAAAGTTCACTTCCCAAATTTGGTCCGATCAGGCGGAGGATGATTTAAAAAGCCATCAGTTTCAAATTGAGAAAAAAGAATCGGTCGAAGAACGAAAGACAAATAGCGGCGATAAATGGCTAATGATTCGCTTTAAGATGCTCGACGGCAAGAACGCCGAATGGGCGGACGAGGAATGGGGGCTTTCTAAAGAGGATTATCTGATTGTGGTTCACGCGACCCTGCCGAAAGCTATAGCGGATACGGAAAGCGGAAAGAAGCTTTTCGCCGTTCTTGCGGATTCTCTCGGCGGTTTGACCTGGTACATGCCGATCGGAAGCCGGGGAATATCGTCCGGTCGTTTTGAGCTTCAACACTTTACCGAGGAATTTTGCAAAGCTTTAGAAAGCAAGTCACTGGTGCGGGTGGGTTCCTATTTTGACGAAATGTACCCGGACAAAAGAGAGTGGAACGCCTGGTATCAACAGGTTACCGCGGGCAATCCCAAGACGTTTGACATTGAGGTTCAACTCAATGGTCTGGTGATTGACGGGGATTCGGCGACGGCCTCCTTTGAGTTGGTCCGTAATAATAAAGATGGATCAAAACCCCAGAAATTCGACAGGGATTTTAAATTGGCCAAGAAAGATAATGACTGGAAAATAATTTTTTCCCTGGATAAGGCTGATGAAACTATAAAATCTGTATTTCCTCAAGGCGTTAAGACACTAGGGGCGCCCAAAAAGACAACAACAATTCCACTCTGATGAACGCAGATAGACGCCGATAAATATCAATTTGTTTTGCCTTATCCGCGTTCATCCGCGTTTATCATAGTTCCAATGATTTTCTTGGTGTTTTTAGTGTCTTTGTGGTGACAAAATTTTTGGATTTTTATTTTGGGAGGTTTTATGCGCAGTATGACCGGTTTTGGCAGAGGGACGGGCGAATCGAAATCCGTGCAGGTGGTGGCGGAAATTAAGACCGTCAACCATAAATTCCATGACATTTCCCCTAAATTGCCCTCGTCCTACCAATTTTTAGAACCTGACATCCGTGAACTAATATTGGCCTCGGTTACCCGCGGCAAAGTGGATATCTTTTTAAAAGACCTTTCACCTGACCGGGTGAAAAAAATAGAGTTAAACGAAGACGTGATTGATGAGTATTTGAAGGTCGCTAAAAAAGCCGCCACTAAGTTCAAACTCAAGGGCGAGCTGTCTGTCGAGGCCTTGCTCAAGATGCCCGATGTGCTCAAGGTGGTGGAGGAAGAGCGGCAGGAGCAGGACCAGAAAAAAGCCGCGGTGGAAGCGGTGCAGGAAGCCTTGAAAGCCCTGGAAAAAATGCGACAATCCGAGGGTGCCCGGTTGGGTAAGGATATGCTGGAGAAGGCCAAGGATATCTCGCAGGTCGTTCAGCAGATACGCCAACGCCATAAAATTACAGTGGCCGAAAAGATAAAGCTATTTAAAGAAAAAATCGCGGAATTTTTACCCGAACCTTTGATTGATCAAATGCGTTTGGCGACAGAAGAAAGCGTGACCATCCAGCGCCACGATATCGCCGAGGAGCTAACCCGTTTGGACAGCCACTTGGTGGCCCTTCAGGACACGCTTAAGGAAAAGGGCGCGGTTGGCCGCAAGCTGGATTTTCTAATTCAAGAAATGAACCGAGAGGCTAATACCATTGGGTCCAAATCCGCTGACGCCAAGATGGCCCAAAGTGTAGTTCGTTTAAAAGAACTGTTGGAACAGCTCCGGGAACAAATTCAAAATATTGAATAGGGTTGATTACGTGAAAAAAAACAAAAAGGGTTTATTGATTGTTTTATCTTCTCCCTCGGGAGGCGGCAAAACCACGATCGCCCATGAGCTTTTACGCAAAGATAAAAACATTGTCCGCTCGATTTCCTGCACGACCCGAAAACCTAGGGCCGGGGAAAAGAATGGCAAAGATTATTTTTTTGTGACGCCAGCCAAGTTTAAAGCCATGGCCGCGAAAAAAATATTTTTGGAATGGGCGCGGGTTCATCATAATTTCTATGGTACGCCGGGGCACTGGGTCGAAGCTCAACTCAATAAAGGGAAAGACGTATTGTTTGTGATTGATGTTCAAGGCGGCAAAACGATTAAACGCAAAGTTTCGGAATCCCTTTTACTTTTCGTAAAGCCGCCTAGTTTTAAGGTCTTGAAAGCGCGGTTATTGGGCCGTCAAAGCGAGGACGCGGAAACTTTAAAAGTCCGCTTGAGCGACGCTCGTAGTGAGCTAAAAGAAGGTAAACACTACGATTATCAGGTGATTAACGACCATTTGGCGGACGCGGTATTGGATGTTCGAAAAATCATTAAAAATGAGCGTGAAAAGCGGTTGAAAAGCAGTGTTTTGACCCTGTAAAAGCGGGGTTTTTTCTTACGGAAGAGGGGTTTCTTGAGTATAATCCACCTCCTTGTACCGCATTCAATCCTTGAGGAGTTTTGTTCATGACCGAAGAAAAGAAACCGCAGATGATGGAAAATATTCACAATAAATATATTTCGGTTATCGCGGCCTCGAAACGCGCGCGCCAGCTTTTGGACCGGGCAGAGAAACATAACCTGACGGTGGACACTGAAAAAGTGATCCTGCAAGCGCTGAATGAATTCATGATTGGTAAAGTGACTTACACCAATAACCCTGTGCCTGATAAAAAACGAAAAAGCAAAGACTAAGAACCCCTAACAAAACAGCTTTAACCACCAAGGGCACCAAGAAAGACAAAAGCAAGATTTTGGTTTAAACACTAAAGATTTTCTTGGTGTCTTTGCGCCTTGGCGGTGGATCGAGTTTATTTCATGACCCAAGCCCCCCAGAAACCCAGAGTGCTTTTAGGTGTCACCGGCAGTGTGGCGGCCTATAAAGCGGTAGACCTGATTCACCAATTAAAGTCATTCGCGCAAGTCAAAGTGGTTTTGACCGAAGCAGGTTCCCGGTTGGTTCCCCTTAAAGCTCTGGAAAAAGCGTCGGGCTCGGAAGTCTGGACCGGCTTATTCAAGGGTTCCACTCCCATCGCCCCCGGAACTCCCAGCGGTGCCCATCCTTTCGCCGTGGTACCCCACATTGAATACGCCAAATCCGCTGATCTGATATTAATTGCTCCGGCGACCGCGGATATTTTGGCCAAATTGTCTCTGGGTTTGGCGGACGACCTTCTTTCAACTCTCTGCCTTTACGCGATCTGCCCTCTTTGGGTCGCGCCGGCGATGAACGTAAAAATGTGGAATCACCCCGCGGTTGTGAGGAATGCCGTGACTCTCCGGTACCGAGGGATTCGTTTTTTAGGGCCCGACAGCGGCCACCTGGCTTGCGGTGAGGTAGGCGACGGACGTTTCGCCGAACCCCAAGAAATCGCGCTTCAAGTGAAAAGCCATTTTGAGAATTTCAACCGATGGAAGGGCAAAAAAGTTTTAGTCACAGCGGGTCCCACTCAGGAACCGATTGATCCGGTGAGAGTGATCAGCAATCATTCGAGCGGCAAAATGGGTTACGCTTTGGCCCAGGCTGCGCTTAACCGCGGGGCTGAGGTTTTGTTGGTGACGGGGCCGACGAAGTTGCTGCCGTTGGCCGGCGCCGAAGTCATTCAGGTACAAACGGCGGCCCAGATGAACGAGCAGGTTATGAAAAAATTATCGAAAATGGATTTGTTCATTATGGCGGCGGCGGTAGCGGATTACCGGGTTCAATCGGTTTCTCAAAATAAAATTAAAAAATTAAAGAACACGCTTTCTCTAAAACTGGTAAAAAACGCCGATATATTGGGCGAAGTTTTAAAACGCAGAAAACCTTCCCAAAAAGTGATCGGTTTTGCGGCTGAAACCGATCATTTGCGGCAAAACGCTTTGGATAAGTGGAAGCGAAAACCCTGCGACCTGTTGGTGGCCAATCGGGTGGGCGGGCGCCAGAGCGCTTTTGAGAATGACCGAAATGAGTTTTTGGTTTTCAGCCGAAAACACGCGAAACCGTTGATTCTAAAAAAAGATTTTAAAAGCAAACTGGCTGAAAAAATCCTCAATCTGTTAGATGAATAGAACCAGGGGCATCGGGATGGCGTTGAGAAAATTTGTTTTCGCACTATTGATCGGATTAATCGTTTCACCGGCTTTGGCGTCGGTCATCTCCCTGAAAGGAAGGCCGGCCTTTGTTCAGTGTGAGGTTTTGGTTCGTTTTAATGATGATGTGAAATCATCCGATAGAGATAAGGTTCTGTCTCTGGGCGCTTCCAAAATGGCCATCGACGAACATGTTTATAAATTGAAACTGTCATCCGGAACGGATGTCTTAAAGACGGTTGAAAATCTGAGAGGTTCTTCCGGTGTCAGTTACGTTCAGCCCAATTATAAATATTACGCCCTGGGTTCCTGCCCTGTCCCTACCAGCTCAACCGATCAATACTATTCCGCGCCTTACAATTGGCCTTTAACCATCATTCAAGCCCCGCAAGCCTGGTCTCAAATAGTATGGCCTTCCTGCCCTCCGGGAGCGGGAGTGACGGTGGCGGTTCTGGATACGGGTATTTCGAGGTTAAATCCGGATTTGGAAAAGGTTCCGTTGATTGGTTACAACGCGGTTTGCGCCGTAGATGAGCAAGATCCCTCTTGTAATTGTGCCGTCTCATTCATTGAAAGTGCCGGTGTTACAACGACCATGGATGATTTTGGTCATGGGACCTGGGTTTCGGGAATTATCGCGGCGACTTGGAATGGTGGTGCGGCAACCGTGGAAACGGGATGTGTCACAGGAAGTACGACTGGTATGGCGGGTTTGGCTGGCGGCGCGGTGATTATGCCGATCAAAGTTTTGGATTGCACGGGAAGCGGCAGCAGTGACGCGATCGGCGCGGGTATTAATTACGCTGTGGCGCACGGAGCTAAAGTATTGAGTCTATCTCTGGGCGGCTCCGCAGACTCCTATGAGCAAGAAGTGATTAATAACGCTTTGGCCGCGGGTTGTGTGGTGGTAGCGGCCTCCGGCAACGAATCTAATTTGCCAGGTACCCTGGCTCCGTTAGATTATCCGGCAGGTTATCCGGGGGTGGTCGCGGTGGGTGCGTCCGACCAAAATGACCATGTGGCTTTTTATTCCAACGGCGGATCGGGCCTGGATGGAAAAATCCTGGATCTGGTGGCTCCGGGCGGAATTGACGCGCCGGACCCTTCATTAAGCTTCGCCGTCAACGTCGCCGAGTGTATTTTTAGCACTTTTGTTTGCCCGCTTCCGAACGGTGGAGTTACGGACGGTGGTTTCATGATTTTTGACAGCGCCAATACTGGTGTGGGTCCATCTGATAGTAATTATGGTTTAGCCGCGGGTACTTCGGGAGCGACGCCCTTTGTCTCGGCCGCCGCTGCCCTCGTTTTTTCTCTTCATCCGACCTGGACCAATACACAGGTCGTTCAACAAATTATTAATAATACGGATAGTTTGGATGGCAATAGCGGCTGGAATTCCGAGTCTGGCTATGGGCGACTAAACATTTATAAAGCTTTGTCGACTTCGCAGGGCGGGGGTCAAGTTACCACTTATGTGAAAACGTTTAATAGTCCGAATCCTTTTTATGTCGATGAACAGCTTTATACCAATATTACGCTGGTGATGACCCAGCCCGAACCGGTTCAATTGACGATTTATGACACGTCGGGCGAAATTGTTCTCAATAAGAATTACGCCGCGTCGCAACTCAACAGCAATCCCAATAACCCCCAATATGAGTCCTATTACATCGCCTGGGACGGCAAGAACGGCAGTGGTCAAAAGGTAAAAACGGGTATTTATTTTTATACCGTCAATGTGGGGGGACAGGTGTCCCATAACAAAATCGCGGTTATTCAAGGTCCCCAATGAGAACCATTTTGACATTGTTAGTGGGAATAGGTTTAGCCGCTCTGACTAACGGCATCGCTTTGGCGGATCAGCAGGGCGGTGAGAGGCCCGCGGCTTATTTGGAAATGGGTGTGGGTGGAATGCAGGAAGCTATGGGCGGAGCGGCGGTGGGGGACCGCAATGATGTGGCTTGCGGGTTTTGGAATCCGGCGGGGTTAACCGGGTTAAGAGGCCTTCAAGTTGAGGATCAATACACTTTATTAGCCCTCAATCAGCAGTTGAATTATTTAGCCTTCGCCAATAATTTTTCTGATAAGTTTTTTTACGGGGTTTCATGGATTTATTACAGCGCGGGTAATGATATTGAAGCCAGAACCGGGCCTTCGCTTGCCCCGGACAGTCTGTTTTCCGATACAGAAATGACTTTTATCGGTTCCATCGCCTTTCGGTTTGATTCGCAATGGGCTATAGGACTGAATATTAAAATTCTAAACCAGTCTATTGGGTCTTACACATCGGCGGTTGGTTTCGGCGAGGATTTGGGCCTTCAATATCGAGTCAGCCGCGATACCACGGTGGGGTTTATGATTCAGGATATTTATAGTAGTTTGACTTTCAATTCAGCCACATCGTCTAGTTCAGGTGATCCTCAACAAATAATTCCACCGACTTTCAAAGTGGGGATCGCTGATCATGAGGAACAATGGAATTTAAAAGGCACAGGTGATTTGGATTGGAGCCAGGATCTGGGGCTGGAGCCTCATTTGGGATTGGAATGGAGGCCACTGACGGCGATAGCGCTTCGGGGCGGGGTTTGGGCGGAAAACTTGACCGCCGGCGCTTCCGGCGGGGCGCCATTGGTTTATTTCACGACAGGCGTGGCGATTTTGGTTCCCATTGGAAATGATCTGATTGAGGTGGATTATTCCATCCTGGAAGACCGCATCGACGCCGGAGCCTTGATTAATCAAATCGCGGTGACTGGAAAGTTTTTATGACTATGAATAATTCAACCCCTTGGCATTCGGCGCTGGAGATTTGCCGGCGTTTGGGAATCCGATATGTTTCGACCGATTCGTTCGAAGCCCACTCAGTTTCAGTAACTTCGTCAGAGCCTGTTTTAAAGGAAACGGTCGAACACCCGGTGGTCAAAAGCGAAGCGGCGGAAAGTCCCGCCCTGTATGAAAGCGTAAAATCTCCCTGGATAACCGCTTCAAACGATACGATTCAAGCCATGGAATTAACCGCTTTTGAACGGGATATTTGCGAATGTCAGAAATGCCATCTGGGAGCGACTCGAAAGCATTTTGTTTTTGGCAGCGGTAATCCTCAAGCTAAGGTTTTGTTTATTGGAGAGGCGCCTGGAGCGGATGAAGACGAGCAGGGGCTGCCCTTTGTGGGGCGGGCGGGCCAGCTTTTAACTAAAATTATCGAATCCACCCAAACTTGGAAAAGGTCGGATGTTTTTATTTGCAACGTTTTGAAATGCAGGCCGCCGGGCAATCGCACGCCCCAGCCCGAAGAAATGGAACAATGCAGCCCTTATTTGGAGGAACAGATACAAATCATTCAACCGAAGCTCATCATGGCATTGGGAGCTGTCGCGGCTCAGGCCCTTTTGAGCTCGAAAGATTCCGTTGGGAAAATGCGTAACCAATGGCATGACCACAATGGCATACCCCTGCGTGTGACCTATCATCCGGCGGCACTTTTGCGGTTTGACGGCTATAAAAAGGATGTTTGGCAGGATATGAAAGAATTGACCGCCAAATACAAAGAATTGGAAGGCCTTGCTTGAGCCGGAAACTCTCCGATCCCCAATTTGCCGCTGATAGATAAAATGTCGTTTTATTTTGCCAGGAATGTCTGTGTATGCAAAAAGCGAGGAAGAACTTCGAGGTCAACGAGATTGACACGGTTTAACGGCCTCACGATAATGACGTAACTTTTTAATGTCTGTCGCCAACTTAATTTTGAATTTGGAAAACTTATCATGGAACCCATTACTTTTAAGTCGCTTATCGAAATTGAAGGAAAACACTTCATTCTCGAAACATCCTCTATGCCGGGTGGAACTAAGTATTCCTACTATATTCAACTGGACGGAAGGATTATTTCTCAAAAGGAATCGGATTTTCCCGATGGTTTGAACGATGACGGAGCCAAGCAGTATTTACAAAACGGGCACAAGGCGAGAGCGGTCGAGTTGGAGTCGATTTTTCGCTTAAACCGGAAAATTGATGAAAAAGCTACGCCGGATACTTGCTGGAAAATGGGAGTTATATTTCTTTCGAACGGCTTTTATGAGGACGCGAAGAATAGATTTTTAAAAGCCATGGAACTGGATTCGGTCCATCTTCAATCCTCCAAGTGTTACGGAATCACTTTAATGTTGCTGAACGATTTGGAGGGCGCCATAGCCGCTTTGAATCACGCGAAGGATTTGGGTCCTTCTTTTGCCGATATCTATTATCACTTGGGAAACGCTTATTTATTCAATAAGGATCTGGATCAGGCTGTTCAATGCTATCTTCAAGCGCTGCAGATTAATCCGCGTTACGCGGATGCCAGGCTCCGTTTAGGAACGGCCTGTATAGGTTATTTGCTCCAACCCGGGAGCGGACTGAATGATGCGAAAACTCAGGAATTAGCCGATAGAGCCCGAAAAGAAGCCGAAACGGCGGCATCCCTGAATCCTAAAGTCCGCAATCGATCGTTTATATTGGCGGTGGACTATTTAAAATCAAAGAAATTTCAGCAGGCTTTTCAATCTTTTTTGGATGTTCGACCTAAATATGTTCCGCGAACTGGGGATGAGATTGTTTTTTATTTCAATCTAACGCTTCTGTATGGAAATGAAGGCATTGATTTGCAAATGACCGAGCAGTATGTGGAAAAGTTGACGAAAGTGATCGAAGAGTATCCGCAATACGCCGATTTGCATCATCATTTGGGAGTCGCTTTTTTAATTAAGTGCCGGTTTGACGTGACCCGGTCTTTAAAAGAGTTACAGAAAGCCCTGGAAATTAATCCCCAATATAAAAAGGCAATGGTTCATTCGGCGGATGTGGATGATTTGAATAAGAAGGTTTTGTCTGTTCTGAAAAAGATCATCATTTCAACCGTAAATAGCTAGCTTCGATTAGCGGTGACCGTCGTCTTCCAAATAAAAGTTCAACTCCAAAAACTTGGATTTTTCAGGAGTCATTTCTTCAAACCGTAGGCCGTAAGCAAACCGTCCCATTGATTTCATTGGGTTTTTATGGATCCAGACTATTTTCCCGTTATAAAAGACCGAAGGGGTTGATCCTAAAGAGGGAAGTTCGAGGTCAATCTCGTCGTCTATTTCCATCGTTTGATTTGAATAAATTTGCGCGCCTGACAAACTGATATTCATCAGATGAACGCCAAAGTCCTGATCTTTGATTGTTTTAGAGGTTTTTACATGACTTTTAATGGGTCGGACAACCAAAACGCGGCGGTGTTTTCTTTTTTCGACAGCGCTTTGGGGAGTGTGTAATTTAGACATGGGGTTCAAGTCCTCCTTCGACACTTAATTGAAGTCCTGAGAGTATTAGAATAGCATTGGCTTTGATTTGTCAAAATGAAATCACTTATTTTAGCAAAAGGTTTGATTAAGTCAGTATTGTGACTAAAAAAGATTAAGGATGTGCATGATTAATAATCATATACGAGTTCGATTCGCGCCCAGTCCTACGGGTTTTTTACATGTTGGCGGGGCTCGAACCGCTTTGTTTAATTGGCTTTTTGCCCGTCAGGCCGGTGGAAAATTTATTCTGCGGATCGAAGATACGGATCGGGAAAGATCTAAACCGGAATATGAGGAGGCCATCCTTCGCGATATGCGTTGGTTGGGATTGGATTGGGATGAGGGGCCTGTAATTGGGGGCGAGAAAGAGCCTTATTTTCAAACCCAAAGAGGTCATTTATATCAAAAACATTTTGAAAATCTTCTTGCGGCGGGAAACGCGTACCATTGTTTTTGTTCGTCGGAAGAATTGGCGGCAGACAGGGAAGCCCAGTTAGCCGCTGGAAAAATTTATCGATATTCGGGTAAATGCGCCAGGTTAACCGCTGACGAGGCCAAGGAAAAAACAAAAAATGGAGCGCTTTCAGCAGTTCGGTTAAGAGTCAAAGAGGGAGTAACCACTTTTACTGACATCGTTCGAGGCCAGGTGACGGTCAACCATGACGAGATAGACGATTTGATTCTGGTTCGTCGGGATGGCGAGCCTACCTACAATTTTGTGGCGGTGGTTGATGACGCGCTCATGGAAATTTCTCATGTTATTCGCGGGGATGACCATCTTCCCAATACACCCAAGCAAATCCTTGTTTATAACGCTTTGGGGTTTAAAATCCCGCAATTTGCCCACATACCCCTTATCCTCGGGCCGGATCGTGCGCCTCTTTCAAAACGTCATGGAGCCAGTTCGGTCAGCGAGTTTAAACGACAAGGTTATCTACCTGAAACGATGATTAATTATTTGGCTCTTCTGGGATGGTCATTCGATGGTAAAACAGAAATATTCAGTAAGAAAGAATTGATCCAGCGCTTTAGCTTAGAACGGGTGGTGAAAAGCGCGGCGGCTTTTGATTACGAAAAGCTTCAATGGCTCAACGGACATTATCTTCGGCTGTTAGGTGATGAAAAAATGTTTAAATTATGCGTGGATTATCTTCTGGAAAACGGGAGTATTTCTCAGGAATATGTCCAATCCCAAGAAAGCTATTTACGGCGTGTGGTGAGGCTAGTCCGCGGCAATTTAAAGTTCATTTCTCAAATTGACGAACAATTGACCTACTTTTTAAAAGATGTTTACGCTTATGATCCAGAGGCTTTGATGAAATTTAAAACCGCTGAAAACGCTCCGGTTTTTGAACAGGCTATTCGGGTTTTAAAAGAAACCGATTCTTTGGCGCCGACGCTACTTGAAGAAAAATTTAGAAAAGAAGCGGCTGATATGGGCCGGAAGTTTGGCGAAGTCGTTCATCCTATGCGTTTGGCGATAACGGGGCGTACTCACAGCCCTAATTTATTTGAGATTATGGAAACGATTGGGAAAGACCGCTGTTTAGACCGTTTGCAACGTTTTTTAAATAGCATCCTCTCAAACGCTTAAATGGCGCGGGGATCGAGAACTGACCGTGGTTGTGGTTATAATAGTTTGATTCATTCTTAAGAGCCGTGGATGAAAGGGGTTAATTATGACTGATATCATTAATTTTGTGTTTCAACGAGGTGACCGAAAAGGTCGTTTGAGACCGGTTAACCGTAACGATTGGGCCCTGATTGTGGGATGGTGGAACAATCCTGAGGTTCGTCATTTATACGACGTTCATTTTGTGAATCAAACTTTTTCCGATGCTGAAAAATGGTTTTTGAAAGAGACCGGTGAACAAGACCGAAAGCCTCGTTCTTTTGTCATTGAGGTGGATGTGGAAGGCAAATGGCTGCCGGTTGGAACCGCGGAACTTTACAGTGAACGGCCTTCCCACAATTCGGTGGAGTTTGGTTTTTTGATTGGAGACAAGGATTGGTGGGGAAAAGGTATTGGAACCGAAATTGCCAAGAAAATGGTGGCCTATGGCTTTAAATTGGGCTATCACCGAATTGGGGCAGTCTCAGCGGCTTATAACATCCGGTCCATGAACGCTCTTCAAAAAGCGGGGTTTCAAATCGAGGGTATTCGAAAAAGTTATGTTTTGCGCGATGGACAATATCACGATCAAACCCTGATGTCGGTTGTAAAAGAAGGCTAAAACCTTCGGGGTTATTTTTGACTTTTGCCTTGTGTAAAAGCTTGTTACAATTCGGCCTCTTTAAAATCGTCTAAACTTATTGGGAGATCGTCTAACGGTAGGACAGCAGATTCTGGATCTGCTTATCTAGGTTCGAGTCCTAGTCTCCCAGCCATTTTTGATTAAGAATTCTGCTTAGTTGGACCAACTTGCAGGAAGCCCTGATTCTCGGGAATTTACACTTATCTTTCCCGCAAAATCTAACTTGGATTTATCTTCCGTAGTGCGGTTTATAGTCGGCAAGAATGGGCCCATTTTTTTGTTTTTGATAGGTTTTAAGAGTTGTAATACCTCGACAAACTTTTTTCTGCCTTTCAAGGCGACTTTTCCCTGAGAAATGTACTCAAAATCATTGGCCGCATCAATTAAAGCCGAGGAAAAACAAAAGCTGTTCGGTCCGATCTTGCGGGTGTAGCCTTCTAGGCGCGAAGCGACGTTGACCGTGTCGCCGATCAGGGTGTAGTCCAGTCGATCCTTCGTTCCGATATAGCCGATTGTACAGTCGCCACGGTGTGCTCCCACCCCTATAGCGATGGGGTTATAACCTTTGGCCGTCAAACGCCGGTTAATGGCGACGCAAGATTGCAGGATGGCATATCCGGCCCGTATTGAATTGGGTCCTGTGTTGTCAAAATAGATCAGTAATCCGTCGCCTATAATCTTGTTAATTCGTCCACCATAATCGTCGACCGCTTCCTGAACCTCATCGATATAGATGTTGAGAATATCAGCCACTTCTTCCGGTGGCATTGCTTCGCTGAAGCTGGTAAATCCCATAATGTCCACGAAGATAACATCCAGTGTTTTCTTTTGAACCGTGAGGAAGTCGCTGCCATAATGTTGTAGGCGAGATACAGCTTCACCAGGAATGAATTTTTGGAAGATCTTGCGGAGTTGGCGTTCCTGTTCCTCCAAGGCTTTGGACAGTTTTTCTGATTTTTGGATGGCAATAAAACTTTTCACATTGGGAATAATAAACCCCATCAAATTTGCGATATCAAAGAGGATATCAACGTCGTCATTGACCAGGGGTCTGGATTCGTTCAAATTTTCTACGGCCATTACGCCGACTGATTTTCCAGAGGTGACGATGGGGACAACAATAAAGGTTTTTGTTCTCAGAAGTTTTAGAAGCTGTTGGCTTCGAGAGCTCAACTTGCTCATTCTTTTTTGGACATCGCGCAGAAAAAGCGGTTTACCGGTGTTAAAGACACTGATGAAAAAACCAGTGGTGTTACTGGGGTCAATGTTGAATTCTGCCATTTCCACGACCTCTTTCAAGTTTCCCTCAAAGCCGACTGCGGCATTTGTTTTAAGCACGTTGCGTTCGCTATCCTTAAGCATGATCAATACACGGTCATATTTCATAATGGATTTAACGGCGTTAGCCGTATTGCCGCAAAGTTCGTCCAACGAGGGAGATTGAAAGGCTTTTAAAATGATATTTTGTTTTAAGGCATCTTCCTCGTAGCGACGATGGAAAATACGAATGGATTCTTGAAGAGCTGTGTCTTTTTCCGCAATCAGATCCTTCAGGATTTTTGAGGTCTTACTAAGGTGAATGAAACTGGTAAGAAGGCTCATCCCCACCCCGAAAAAAAACGATAACAGGGGATTCTGAGTCATCAAAATGGCCACAACAAAGCAGGCGCTGCCGGTTCCCATGGTGACTACTAAGGTAGGAAGAAAAGTCACGTTCTTCCACTCGATTAGATACTCGCAATAGGAATCGCCTTGGTGAATGCACTTGTTTTCTGCGATTTCCGATGCTTTGCATCCAAAGAAAGGAGGCACTGCCTCTAGCATTCCTTTGCGGTTCAGACACTGGTAAGGTTTTTCGTCACATCCGCTTACTGGAGCACTCCTCAAAACAGCGGTTGTGGAAGTTGTTCTAACTGCAGTTAGGAGTGCTCCTCGGCTATAAGCCATATAATTTTTACCAACGTTCTTAAAGAAAATCTGAGGGTTGGCAAAGCCTTTGACCAACCTTCCAAATATGCCCCGGGCATAGGCGGAGAAGGCGTAGGCGCCTACCTTATAAGCTATCTGTTCATCGCCTGTCAGCTTCTGGACTTTTTCAATGAAACGATCCGCCAGATCTTGGTCGAACCAATTATCTTCTGAATCCAGAAAAGTGATATCGCAGCCGCAAAACTCAAACAGGTTCTCTAGCTTCTCGTCCCACCAGAGGCACTTTTCTTTCAAATATGCGACGTAAACCTTCAAAATCTTGACATTGTAAAATTTTTCGGAGTTGAGCTGTTTTTCATTAGATCTGATCATAACTAAGATCCTTTATGTTCGCGTTCTCTGGATCCACTTTTTCTGAATCCGTATTTTTCGAGCCAGTGTTTCGTGACTTAATCTTCTTCAGAACTTCTTTGGCATTGGAAAGGTTGGATTCGGTAACGCTCAAAAAAAGGTCAAAATAGGCCGCGTCCAAGAACCAGTAACGGTATCTACGGATCTTTTTGAATTGGTCCGGGATCTGTTGATGTGTGCCAAGGAGGAGAACCGGAGCATTCATCTCAGTCGCTTGGTAAGTAGATAGTACATACTCGCTGAGAGCGTTGACCGGATCAAGTATGTTTTTCGGTTCCGTTTCTGAATAATAGAAACGGAACGAGTTTGTCAATTCGGAAAGATTACATCCCGGTGAGGAGTAATTGCAGACGGCATAGACAATCTCACCATTTTCCAAATTTTTTGCGACAAATATTCGTCGTTTGCGGTAAAGACCTATTTTTTCATATTCTGCTGAAATTTCGAGCTTTGTCATTCCCTCGGCTGTAAGTCCCTCAATACGTATAAGAAAGTATTGTTTTTGTGATATTAGCAAGCGTTCCAAATTAACGAAGTCTTCAGTTTTCGCCTCATAACATTTGATTTTGTTTTTTATATTCTTCGACTTCGGCTCTGTTTTCTCCGAGATCAGAATACAAACATCCAAGTCAGTCATGTCGCAGATGTCTGGATTGGATACCATTCTTTTAAATTCTCCAAACACCATTTCTGGATAAAGATTGGTCGGTTGGAAATAACAGGTTACGAAATTAGTGTCGACCTTTCGGTTGGCGGAAGGATCCAGAAAGAAATTAACCATAGATGTGAGGATGGCCCGGGCGATTGCAGTTCCCGGACTATTGTGGGTCGTCATATGATGGACCAACCATGTTCGGTCGAAGAATTTGAGGGCGGAAATATGTCCTTTGATCTCGCGGTTATCCTTGAAAATGACTTTTTTGACAATGGGACCATTTGATTGAAGCAATTTCATGTTAGTTCGTTTCACACTTGCTGCGTATTTTTGGAGCTGTTTGCGTTTGGCTGAATAGATAAATCCTGACTCGAAGAAGAATTCCATAAGTTGATCAAAATCTTCTCTTTTAGCCTCAACCAACCGTAAATCAACTAGGCCGTCTTTCAGGCGGTTGACAGCCTTGACCAGGTCAATGGACATGCCCAGAAATTTACCCAAAAGCACGAACCGTTTTCCCTCAGAATCTTTCTCAGGAGTGCAATAGGTGATCTTGATGCAGGCTTTGAGTTTTAAGTCGTTAGGTGGAATGTTAATGTAGATATCGTTGAGGATGAGACCGGTAACAAACGGCATATCTTGTTTTTCGACGGAAAATGATACGCTGGAGGTGGAAAGATACCGAACTTCGCCGGAGAACTTATATCCTTGTAGAATTGAGTGATCTGCTTCTACAAAAGCCTTGATCTGATCCATCCTAATCCCACCCAGGGTTCCGCTTTTTTCCGAAAGAGACAACTGGCCAGAGATTTGTTCCTTGAGTATTTTGATTACAACAAAATAACTATTTTCTATCTGTTCACTTACCCGCTTCATGTCTGTACGGAAAATAACACCTTCGGTTTCGAGGATGATTTCGTTCTGGCGGAAGAGAGTCAGAGATTTTATTTTGTCCCCGGGAAGTACCAGCCCCTGAGAGCGATCGAGAAAGAGTGAGAGGGAAGTGTGGCTCAGGTCGACCAGTTGCCTAGTCTCGAAAATGAAATCGCCGAGTTTGCTGGAAACCTTGATTTCTGCTTTCAGGTAAAAAGAACTATCGTTGAGAAAAAAACGAGAATTCTCCCTTTGGTTCTGAAGCGTTCCTGTATGAGGCTTGCTGAAAAAGAAGTGAGTCTTTTTTTTCTTTGTTTTGTCAGCGGCTTCCTCGAAAGAATCCATGAGTTTGCAGGGGAAGACAAAAGCCTGGCTTTTGTGTCCTATAACAACTTGAAGATTCTTGTCTCTTAAATTCTCGTGCTTGATTTTATAGAGATTTTCCGAGCCCATTTCTGCAACAAAAAAATCCTTGAGGATCTCTTCAACGAAAAATGAAAATTTTTTCTCTGGATTGTCTTTATCCATTATATAAACCGGACGATTGGAAAAAATACTATGTTCCAGAACTCTATCAGTGATCAACCTTTTTGCGGATTCTGTCGTTGTCATAATGGTCTCTTTCCTTCTACAAGAATTAATGGGGTGTAGGAAAAGCGTTGAGGAGACTTCAAGAACTTAAAGAACTTCTGCTTGAACTCTTTCAGATCAAAATCCAGCCGAATAGTTCCATTCCGCTGGTGTTCTATTAGTCGTTCGATTTTTTCTGCCCAGTTGAACTCATCGGCTGCAGGTAGGTCTCTGTAGAAAAGATGATGAGCATAAAAGTGGACATCAATGTCATCTAATTGAGCGTGATGGAAAAGGGAATAAAGCTTTCTGCCGGCGTGTGGATCCAAAAAACTATTTTCCTGCAAAACGCGAATCACGGTAAAAAGTTCTCCCTCCAGTTTTTGATCGAGAGGATAGTGTGTCATGCAGTTGTAATCCAAATCACCTACCACTAGTTTTCCACCCGGTTTGACGATCCGGTACAACTCATCGAATACATCTTGTGGATTAGAAAGATATTCGAATACGAAACGGCAGAAGACGTAATCCGCAGACTGCGATGGCAGGGGAATGCTCGATAGGTCGCAGGGGATGTACTGGTATGTTACTTTTTTGTTGGAGTCTAGACGCAATTTCGCGGCTGACAGCCTTTTTTCGGAAGAATCCAAAAGAGTGATTCTTGGAAGTTCAAAAGAATCGTTAAAAAGATCGCCCATGACTTCGGCGACATGGCCCACACCGCAACCAGCATCAACGAGATGGGGGCCTTTTTTCAAAGACATGATTCCTGTTGCGATTAGCTGCTGGGCTGTTTTTTCGTGGTCACTTTTGACCAGGAGTCGTTTTGATTCCGCCTCGGACTCCATCAAATAAAATGGACCCATTTTCATACTCCTCATGTGTTCGTTCTTCCTAATGTGTCGCCAAACCCCCACTCTTCACATTAGGTTGATTGGTGTTGGCTCGGAGCTTCATACACTTAATGCATAACGTCATCAGTAGGCCACTAGGGGCGCAATTTAAGCATGAGCTGCGTCACATGCACTCAACTTTAAACATCCCTTTCACAATCCAGAATTAAATCTCTGTAAACAAACGAGGATCAAAAAAACGTAACTCCGTCAGCTTAGTAATTAGTTCTGTAGCGCAAGCTGTTCATTTCAAAGACGAATAAAATTGTGCGCTAGTCAAAAATGGTATTTCAATCGGACTAAGTCGCAATTTCGGATTAAAACTAATCGCCTTTGATGAATTGAAGAGCAAGACTTGTACCAAGTTTTAGTTAGGTTCTTGTTGATCTTGAGGGAATTTTCAGAGCTTTAAAAATAAAAGTGTTGATTATGTGGCCGGTTTTTTAATTTTTTTAAGAAGTTTATTGATTAATGCGGAATTCGTAAAAAACCACATACGAAAATGTAGTGATGGGGTTTGTGAACCAAAAATGATATATGCCTAAATGACGAAGCATACATTTTTGAAAACTAAAAAGATTTCAGCCAATTTAGAAATTCGCGAGGGTTATTAAATTTCAAATCGTAGTATTTGCGTGGAATACGCTTTCCGACAGCGATCTTGAGACCTTTTTTTCCTAACACTTTAAAAACAGAAATATCCGCCGTGTCATCCCCGGCATAAATAACCAGGTGATCAGGAAATCGTTTTAATAAAGATCTCACCGACTTTCCTTTTGAAAAGCCTTTGGGCATCACTTCAATCATTTTTTTGCCCTTTTGCAGAGTCCAAAGCCTGGGTGTGATGGTACGGCGATAGAGCGTTTTGAATTCCAGGAGTAATTGATTGGTTTGCTTTTTTGAAAAGTTGACTCCGCGAAAATGGAGGGTCGAGGAAAAGGGTTTCTGCTCGATATGGATTCCTTGAAAACGGTGGGTTAATTGTCGAGCCGCAGTCCAAAGCAGAGCTGCTTCTTTTCGATACACTTTTTCCTGAGCCATAGAAGCGAAACGCAAACCTTTCGGCAAATTTCTGGCTTCGAATCCGTGCGTCCCTATCACGGAGAATTTTTTTAAACCGGAAATTCTGAGCAAACTGTCCACGTATCGACCAGTCACCATGATAACGGTATGTTTACGCTGGAGTCGCCGCAGAATGGCCCTGGTGGAGGGGGAAATATAGGAATGTTCGGGATTCTTTTTGAAATCGGTTAATGTCCCGTCGTAATCCAAAAGAAAAAGAAGAGGTTTTTTCTGGGAAACAGCTATCTGTAGGTTGGAGCTCTTTTTCACAGCGTCATTTCTTTGTCGTTATGGAATGAGAACAATTTTACCGTGGGCACCGGGTTTCATGACGGCTTCGTGGGATTGGGCTGCGTCCTTTAAGGGGAGTTCTTGTCCGATAATAGGTTTGAGAGAGCCGTCTATGAGCCACTCGATCAAATCGAAGTGAATTTTTTCAAGTTCGGACGGGTTGGCGGCGGCGTTGATCATCCCTAAAATGGCCGCCTCTCGACTCATCAAATCCCGTGGATTGATTTCTACCGGTCCCCGGCTGCCGACCACCACGATTCGGCCATGTTCGGCCAAGTAGGTTAGGTCACGGCCCAAGTTTATATTGGCAAGCATTTCGATAATAAGGTTCACACCCTTGTTTTTTGTGACTTCCAAAAGTTTTTGAGAAAAAATGGGGTCGTGGTGGTCCAAAACAAAATCCGCTCCCTGGTTTTTTATCAATTCCCGGCCTTGATCGGTTCCTCCCGTACCAATGACCGTCAACCCGGCCCGTTTGGCCAGCTGAATTGCTGCCGTTCCCACGCCGCCGCTCGCGCCGTGAATCAAAACCAATTCTCCCTTTTGGGCTTGGGCACGGTAAAAAAGGGCGCGGTGGGCGGTGGTGTAGGGAACGCCTAGGGCGGCTCCTTGAGCGAAGGTGACGTTTTCGGGAAGAGGGAAAACCTGATTTTCTAAAGCTAAAGCTTGTTCGGCGTAGGTTCCGGTTTGAGAACCAATTAAATAAACCGAGTCCTCCGCTTTAAACCGAGTAACCAGGGTACCGACCGACCGAACGATTCCGGCTCCATCCGCACCAGGCGTGTAGGGAAGATTTGGTTTGGACGCATAAGTGCCGGTTCGAACATAATTTTCGATGGGATTGACTCCTACGGCTTTCATGGTTACGAGGACTTGATTAGGGGCGGGTGTTAAATCAGGGACTTCAACCAGTTTCAAAACTTCCGGTCCCCCGAATTGGCTTACACGAATGGCTTTCATAGGTTTCCTTACTAAATTAAGGTTTAAAAAATTTGAAAAAAATCGTGATAATTCTGACTGACGATCACCTTTGGGTCAAGGGCGCGAAGAGAGGGAAAAGCTCAAATTTTATTGTAACCCCGGCGAAAATAATGGGTTGCGACAGGTTTTTTTTCGTTTAAACTGCCTGTTGCGTATGAGACGGCATTGGACAGGCTAAAAGGAAGTTATGAAAATGCTTAAAATCGTTTGCCGGGTTACTGTCACGGCTTTTCTTTTGTTCCTGGCTGTCGGGGCCCAGGCTCAAACTTCAGATACCTATTATCAAGCGGGTTTAAAACTTTATTCGGGTCAAGATTACGCTAAGGCTCTCCTATACTTTAGCGCCGCGATCAAACTGGATCCGCAGAACGCGGCGGCTTATCAAGGGCGCGGTAATTGTTATTACGCCAAGGCGGATTACTCTGATGCTTTACAGGATTACCGACAAGTCCAACAGCTCAGGCCTTCACCCCAGATCAATCAATTTATCGACCGTATTCAAACCAAAATTGGGGGAGCATCTTCCTCATCCGATATGATGGCCGGTGAAGACGTAAGTTCTGGCGACTATTTGCGTTTTTTCGATAAGGGAAAAGCTGATTTTCAAAACAGGCAATATTCCGTGGCCGCCAAAGACTTTGAAACAGCCCTGCAAAAAAAACATACGGATTACGATCTTTTCTACTACATGGGCCTGACTTACAAGTTCTTGGGTGATATGAAAAACGCTACCCTGGCTTTGGGTTTGGCCAATCAAATAAAACCGAACCGCCAGATATCCTCTTATATCAAATCGCTCCGGCTCAAACTTTCCCAGGATGACCGCGATTGGGTGGACCAACAATTGTCTGCGGCGGCTGGCGGTAAGGAAATCCATTTGCATACCCGTCCGGCTAACGCCACGGATTACGCTTTGCGTTTGGAAGGAGGGACGACATTTCCCAATTTGACCGATTTTATAGCGGAAACTAGTAATGGCACGACTTACACCCTGGCTCAAAATGGAACGGCTTCTTATAACGCTTCTGTGCCCAATGTGGCGGCATATATTGGTTTTGAGCCGGTCGTGAATCTGGAACAGGATATCGAATTAGGATTTGTTGTCGGGGCCATACCAGTTGGAACAGTTAGCGAGCAATACACTCAGGGGGGCATTACCACTACTAATTCTTTCATGATTACAGGATATGTTTTAGGATTGAACTTGAGATGGCTGATCGGCGAAGGACCGGTTAAGTTTTTTATCGCGGCCGGGCCTCTGTTGACCCCCATTTCCATTAATTATTCCCAGGTGGTTAATGACGTACCCATCAATGGTAATTTCTCCAGTTGGGGATTTGGCGGTCAGGCTCAAGTGGGAGTCGATTTTCATGTGTCAGGTATCGCTTTTGGACCTCTTATTACGTTTCAAGCAATCAGTGCAAACAATTTCAGTGGCGATGTTGTTGATAATTCTAATAACACGGATCAAAACGGAATACTTTATACCTTACCCAATGGGCAATGGCCTTCTATTGTTCCTGTTACAGGCGGACAAAGCGCGCCCAGCGGAGCTAAACCGACGAATGTGGATTTAAGCGGTATTGTCCCCGGTATCCATCTTTCGATGTTTTTTTAACCTTATCACCCCCCTCGCTTTCGTTTGATTTTTTAGTATAAAATCCTTTCTTTCAATCGTAACCCAATTTGAGGGGAGACCTCGATGACACTTTTTAAGAACCTTATTTTTGTTTTGTTAGCGACAGTTTCTTTTTCACCGCTGTTAGCCCAAGAAACCACAGATTCGAATTTCAATCTTCCCGTTATTGAAAAAGTGTTGCAAAACGGGTTAACCGTTCTAATTTTGGAACGCCCGGGAGTGCCGGTTGTCTCTTTCTCTTTGATGCAGCCCGTGGGAGCGCAAGATGCGCCCAAGGGAAAAACCGGGCTACCGCATATGCTCGAACATATGATGTTCAAGGGAACCGAAACTATCGGCACTCTTTCTTATTCCAAAGAAAAACCAATTCTCGAGGAGATGGATAAAGTCGCCCAGGAGATAAACGACGAAAACGAAAGGCTTCAGCCATCAGATGAACGGTTAAAAGCTCTGGCGGATCAAATGGGAAAACTGGAACAGGAACACCATCAAGTCGTGGTCAAAGACGAGCTCTCGGCTATTTACACCCAAAACGGTGGTCAAAGTCTGAACGCATGGACCAGCCAGGATGCCACCAACTACACCATCACCTTACCCGCTAACAAATTCAATTTGTACGCGACCATCGAGCAGGATCGTCTATCCCACCCGGTTTTCCGTGAATTTTATTCGGAACGAAACGTGGTGGCGCAAGAGCGCCGCTGGCGGACCGAGTCTAATCCCGAGGGTAAATTGTCCGAAGCGTTGGAATCCACCGCTTTTTCAGCCAGTCCTTATAAAGACCCGGCGATTGGATGGATGTCGGACATTATGAAACTCATGCGTCCGGACGCAGAGGCTTTTTACCACCAAACCTATCGTCCGGATCAGGGCGTTTTAGCCATTGTGGGCGGTATTCAGGCAAAAGATATTATTCCTATCCTGGAGAAGACCTTGGGGCAGGTGCCCAATCCCGATGTGCCCCCACTCAAAAAGAACTGGACGAAAGAGCCTCCGCAAGAAGGACAAAAGACCGTACACGCTTATTTTGACGCGGATCCGATGGTCATGATGGGCTGGCATATGCCGAATTTCCCCCATCCCGAGGGTTTAGCGCTGGACGTTTTGTCTGATATTTTGACCACAGGCAATACCTCCCGTTTAATCCATCATTTGTTATTTGAAAAAAAAATGGTTACTTCAATTTCGACCGAAACAGGTTTTCCTGGCGACCGAAATCCCAACCTGTTCGTGCTTTCCTTTAATCCTGCTCCCAAACACAACGCGGATTCCATTGTGGCGGCGATAGACGCAGAAATCGCGGACATTCAAAAAAACGGGGTCACCCAGGCGGAGTTGGACCGAGCCAGGCGCAATATCGAATCCTCTTTTTTGTGGGGAAAAATATCAACTTCGGATTTGGCCCAGGATATAGCCTACAACCAGGCGGTTCATGGCGATTGGCGTTATGTAACGCGCTATATGGAGATGGTGAAAGCTTTAACCCCGGACGATATTAAAAAAGTGGCGGCCCAGTTCCTCACTTCCCAGAATCGAACAATCGCTTATTTAGAAAGGCCCGCAAAATGAAAACAATGACTTTGAAAACTATTGTGGTCTCAATGGCCGTGGGAATGACGGTTCTATTTTCTCCAATATTTAGTTTCGCTAAGGCGCCCGTAGTGCCGGAAACAGCCCCTCTGGATATTCAGGTTCCGCAATTCGACGTCAAAACTCTGACCTGCGGCATCAAAGTGGTGTTTCTTAAAAATGATGAAATGCCGTTAGTCTCGGTGAACTTGATGATTCCCGGAGGTTCCATTTTGGATCCGGAAGGTCAGGAGGGATTGGGTTCGCTCATGGCTTCCTGTCTTCGTAATGGCGGGGCGGGGGATTTGATGCCCGAAGCTTTTGACGCCGCTTTGGAAAACAAGGCGGTAGAAATGTCCGCTTCGGTGGACAAGGAATATTTTTCCGCGGGTTTTAAATGCTTGTCACAGGATCTGACAGATGTTCTCCCTTTGTTCGCGGATATGCTGCGCCACCCCCAATTTGACATTAAACGTTTTGAAACCGACAAGACTGATTCGATAGATTCGGTGAGTCGTCTGGAGGATACGCCGGACGCTTTGACCCGTGTTCTTTTTTCCAAGTCGCTCCTGGATCAAAGCCCTTATGGTCATTCCGCCAGTCCCCAATCACTTTCGGTTATCAAGCAAGACGATGTTTTGAAGTTTTACCAAGCCCATCTGGGTCCAATGGGATCGGTTTTGGAAGTGACGGGCAATGTCGATGAAGCGAAAGTTCTCGCTCAATTGGAAAGTCTTTTGGGAGACTGGACAGCCCAGGAGAAACTTCCTGATTATGTGGACGCCAAACCCCTAGGGCCGGCGATTTATTTTTATCCGAAGCAAGTCAGCCAGGTTTTTATCCGGTTCGGAATGCTGGGGATCAAACGGCATGACACTAAGGATATTCCGCTGTCGGTCGCCAATTATATTTTGGGCGGCTCGGGCTTTACCTCGCGGTTGATGCATCAGATCCGTTCGGACAGGGGATTGGCTTATTTTGTGGACAGCGTTTATGTGCCTTTTAACATTCGGGGCATTTTTGAGGTGATTGGCGGTACTAGGCCTGATTCGGTAAAAGAGTATCTGACGGTGATATTTCAGGTGTTGAATGATTTCGCGAAGACTGGCCCGACCGAATCCGAACTTCAACAGGCTCAAAAATCCATGGTGGAAGAATTCGCCTATAACTTCGAATCTCCATTTTCATTGGCGAATTATCACGCGAGCTTGGTTTTTAACGATTATCCGGATAATTATTTGCAAACCTATCGGGATAAGGTGAAGGGGGTTACTCAAGAGCAGGCCGCCGCCGCGGCCAATGCGATTCTTTCCCAAAAGGATTGGGTTTTAATCGTCGCCGGTCCCGAAGAGCTGGAAAAAGACTTGGAAGCCTTTGGAACGGTTCACAAGATCACTAGTATTTTTGATCCGCTTGTGACTAATAAGTGAAATTAGCGTTGTAAAACGGAAGGTCTTTTTCTAGAATTCCGTTCCACTTAAATTTTCTCTTTAAGTGGCCTCATCGTCTAACGGTTAGGACGGATGGTTCTCAGCCATTAAATCGGGGTTCGATTCCCCGTGGGGCTACCAAATGAACCCAGGTTCGAAAGAACCTGGGTTTTTTTATTTAGTCTCACGGGGAATCGGTAAATGCCGGTAGCAAAACCGCCATGCTGGTAACGAAACCGGGAATGCCGGTGGTCAACGCCTACCCTACTGGTAATGACTCTGCTCTGCCTGCTCTCGAAACTAGAGAGTGTCGGTGGTGAAAACTGACACTCTCGGTGATAAACCCGGCAAACCGACCCATAGGTCCCCGTCTTTTGAGGGGACAAAAATCGATGATAAATAATCAACCGGCGGAGCTGTGGCAAGTCAGTTAGTTGGGGTATTCTTGGGTCACCCCAAAGGAAAGAGACCCTATGTCTGACCAACCCATCCCCAAGCCGGACAGCACCGCCATACGAGTCGCCCTGTGGCGGGCTATGCACCTTCAGGTCGACCCGCCGCCCCACGTGCTGGTGGATGACATTGGCCTCAAGCTGGCGGTCCCTGACGAAGGCTGGCAAAAGCGCCCGGACATGGACCCGCAATTTACCTGTACCTTCCGCGCCTCCATTTTGGCCCGCGCCCGCTTTATAGAAGACCTTGCTGTAGAACAAGCCGGTCGGGGTGTGACCCAATATGTCATCCTCGGCGCGGGGCTGGACACCTTCGCCCAACGCAAACCCAACGCCGCTTCGGGTCTTAAAATATTCGAGGTCGACCAGCTTGGCCACCAGGCTTGGAAGCGCCAGCGTTTGATAGAGCTGGGTTACGGCGTGCCCGATTGGCACAAACTGGTGCCAGTGGATTTTGAGGCGGGAGGGAACTGGCTGGATCGTCTGAAGGCCGAAGGCTTTGATGCCAAGAAGCCCGCGGTGGTTGCCTCCACAGGTGTAACTATGTACCTGACGAAGGATGCGGTTTTGGAAAGTTTACGCCAGATTGCTTCACTGGCTCCCGGTTCCACACTAGCCATGACTTATCTTTTGCCGATGGAACTGGCCGAACCCGAGGAACACCTCGGCCGCGAGATCGCCGAAAGGGGCGCGAAGGCCAGCGGTACGCCTTTTATCAGTTTCTTTACCCCGGATGAGATGGTTGCCTTGGCCACTAAGGCCGGGTTTAAGACTGTCCAGGCCATGCCATCCGCCACGCTGGCCCAACGCTACTTTGCCAATAGGCCCGACGGCCTAAAACCTCCCAAGTCAGAGGAGTTTTTGATAGCGACGACTTAGATTGCTTTTTTATAAAGCTAGAAATTTCAATGCTTTAAGTTCAACCCTACCCTTCATCTCGGTCCTCATTTCTGCTAAGAATAATAAATTCTTCTGAATACTTCCCAATATAGGGCTTGAAAGGAATGACACATGCGTAAACTTAGTGTTTTTAATACGGTTTCTCTGGACGGCTATTTTACCGGCCAGAATAACGACTTGAGCTGGGCGCACCGGGACCGGAACGACGCCGAATGGAACGAGTTTGTCGGTGGAAACGCGTCGGGCAATGGGGTGATTTTGTTTGGCAGGGTGACCTATGAAATGATGGCAAGTTTTTGGCCAAGTCCGCAGGCGGCCCAGATGATGCCAGTGGTGGCCAAGGGCATGAACCGGTCGGAAAAAGTGGTTTTTTCCAAAACCCTGTCCAAAGCGAATTGGAACAACACGACTCTAGTGAATGGCAATCTGGCGGATGAAGTTCGAAAATTAAAACAACAGCCTGGGAACGGCATGGTGATTTTGGGAAGTGGGAAAATTGTGGCGCAATTGACCCAGGAAGGTTTGATTGACGAATACCAGATTGTGATAGCCCCTATTGTGATCGGCCGGGGCCGGACGCTTTTTGAAGGCGTTCAAAGGCACGCGGGTTTGAAGCTGGTCAAGAGCCGGGTTTTTCAAAACGGCTGTGTCTTTTTAACCTATGTGCTGCAATAAGATATAGTTAACGTAACCATAAAAAGACCGCTCCGAATAGAGAGGAACTGTGGTATGAAAAAAATATTATTCAGCTTATGGATGGCATCGCTGTTGTTTCAGGGATGCGCTCCGGTGACGAATTTTCACGGCATCACCACCAGCGTGCCTCCGAGGGCCCATTATCGAAAATTCATCGTGCATTCGAATTTAGTCGACGTGAACAATAGGGAAACCATTGAGGACGCGGTGGTTCAGCAGTTGACCGCCATCGGCGTGAGCGCGACGGCCAGCTACTCTGTTTTTCCACCGGAGACCGCTTACACCTGGCCCGAAAAGAAACAAATGATTCAGGCGGACGGGTTTGACGCCGGTCTTTTGGTGCAGGTGGTAGACAGCTACAACAAAACCCAGACCCAGTTTTTTATCAATCACACCGCCGCGGATTTCACAACCGCCCACGTGAAAATGCAAACCAAAATTTTAGATACGAGGGCTTTTAAGGTGGTCTGGCAGGCAAAGTCCACTAGTCTGGCGCAGACGGACGATGAGGGAGGCGTTTCTTTGGAAGATGTGATGACTTCCTACGCGACCGCTTTGGTAAATGAACTGCAAAATGACGGCGTGGTAGTGGGAACGTCTAATTGACCTCTTCGTCCAAACGGCAAAAAGGCCTATTTTAAAGGGTTTTTGAGAGAAAAAGGCCTTTGTGGGCTTATAACCGCTGTAATCCCGATTTTGTCATTAGATGATTTTTTTTATTCAATCTCTTGGGAAATAAATAATAGGAAGAATTGAGAAGCCAAATTCGTACGCATTGAAAAGGGTTAACCCGGGAATTTTAGTTTGTTTTCTTTGCGTGAATTTTGACAAATGAAATCCCTGAAAATCATAAAGCGGTATTCAGGAAGACGTATTTTTTTAAATTTTTAAAATTATTTTGTCGATTTGGATAAAGATTGCCAGGCCAACCGGGCCGCGCCTACTGCGCCCATGTCATCACCCAATTTCGACATGCGGAATTTGAGCCCTTTGAGATGAGTCTTAAAACACCGGGTATTTATTTCCTTGTACATGGGTTTGAATAAAGTGTTTCCCGCGCGGGAAACCCCGCCGCTGAAAATAATCACGCTGGGATTTAATAAATGAATTGCCGATGTGAGTCCTATGCCCAGCATTCTTCCAGCTTTTTCAAAAACCTTGATCGCTTTGGGATTTCCGTCCAGCGCCATTTCTTTAAAAGTTTTGGGGGTGGCTTTTTGACCCGGTGGCGGTTTGAGCCCAATTTGTTTGGCGAGGCGGATAATGCCCAGGGCGGAAGCGTACTGTTCTAAAATACCTTTGTTTCCGTAGGAAGATTTAGGCCCATTGGGATCAACAATGACATGGCCCAGATGATTGCTGACGCCCTCGGCCCCATGGTAGATGCGCCCGTCAATGACCAATCCGCCGCCCACTCCGGTTCCCAGGGTGACGCAGAAAACCACATTTTCTCCCATGCCGGCGCCAACCCAGCTTTCCCCTAAAGTGGCGGCGTTCGCGTCATTTTCCAGATAAACCCGTTTATGAAGTTTTTTTTGGAGAATATCAACGATCGGCACATTGTGCCAATTGAGATTGGGCGTATAAATTATCACCCCGCGTTTTTGATCCAGCGGTCCGGGAGAGCCGATGCCAACCGCCAGGTGGGAAGACCAAGTCAAGCCGCTTTGCTGGCCGGCGGAATGAACACTGTCGACGATACGCGACATAACTTTTTCCGCGCCTAATTTGGATAAAGTGGGACGCTTGTCTTTGCCTAAAACTTCTCCCCGTTCATTGACCACCGCGGAAACGATATTGGTGCCACCCAGATCAATGCCGATAACCGTTCGCAAAGCCAACCTCCCGATTGTTATGAAAAAAGAGGGGCTAGGATATCATCGGAAAAGCGTGGGCAAAGACCAAATTCAATTGAAAATGTAAATGAGTATCTACTTGGGAAAATTTTGAAACGCTAATGATTGATTTTTCTTGAAAAACCTATGTTCTTTTTCAAATTTCATCTGTTTTGAGAAGTCAGGCTTTCTCGAGGTTGTTGATGTTTGCCGGCCACGAGCAGTGGTCGTGGTGCCGGTCGGTTTGGTGGAGGGCAAAGATGGGTCGACTAGGCCGATTTGTCAAATGATGCTTTGAAACTGCAGATTGTGTTCCCTCAAAATCAGGTTTTCTTCATTTCTGGCCAAAAAGCCGGAAAACAGCACTTTTATTGGCACAAATGTTGCCCGAATACATTTTTCACACAAATTGGGCATTTGAGGCAGTTTTCGGGTGTCAATACAGTCATTTTTACGGCGACTGGAGCCGAGAATAAAGAGTTAAAAGCTCAAGCTGGTAATGAAAAAGTCGTTAGGTTTATTAATAAAACTGAAGTTTTTTGACAATTGGTATAACTTTAAATTTCGCACAGAAAGTGGCTTATTAATTGTCAGAAAGTGGGTTATTATTTATGTAATAACCTGTTAAAAAGACGGGTTCTGCGATTAAAATTTTTTGAAAAAAAGTAATTTTTCAAGAATATTTTTTAATTTGAAACGATTTTAGCTGGGGCGTATAAGGACGAAAATTTGTTGACTACAAAAATAAAAATTCAAGATAGCCCCCCCGGCATATCGCGGGGAGCGCCAGGATATTTTAAAAGTCTTCACACTGAGATTTTTAGTCTGAATATCCTTTTGCTCTTCGGAGCATTGTTGGCGTTCATGCCGTCATTCGTGTTGGCTCAATGCACTCCCACGTCCGCCACTCTCTGCGTATCCGGCGATGACACCACCTATGTTTATGTCGACGGAACTTCTATCGGCACGTTCCCTTACGCCGGGGCTGTTGGAACCAGTGATGCCGGCACTCCCACTTGCATTAGCGTGCCGATCGGTCTGCTGGCCGGGGCTTGTGTGCCCATCGCCATTGAAACCCAAAACACCGCTCCCAACGTCAACTTCACTTCCTGGGATCTGGACATCACTTGCTCGGGCGGCCAGCATTCCGAAATCACCAGCGACAACAGCATGGGTGACATGTCGCTTTATTACACCCCCTCCGGCAATCCCTCAACCCCGCCGCCGAACGACGGAAGCGGTAATACCTGGTACTCCAACGCTTACACCGCCACCTCAACCTACTTTACCTTCACGCCGACCATTGTTTCTACAGCAGAGACTTGGGCCCAGCCCATATTCAATCCGGTGACGGGAGCCCAACTTAACTTCTGGGCCAATAACAATAATGGTGACTCAAGCACTTCCAACAGTACAGGTGCCTTATTCTGGCGCGGTTGCGTACCTATACCGACTCCTGTGCCTACCTTGGGACCGACCGCCTACACGATTACAAAAACGGCGCTGAGCGGCGTTATTATTAATGATCCAGCTACGAATGATGCCTCGATAACCTATGCCATCACTTATTGCAATACGGGTGCCGCAACAGACAGTCCTGTGACAATTAATGACACCATTTCAGGTGGAGGCATGCAATATGGATCCGGCTGTCTAACCCCACCCACCCAACAACAACCGACCAGCCCGTCTTGCAGTAATGGAACCATTATTTATCCCGCCGGCATGCCTGGAAATTTTTGTCAATCCGTCACCTATGTCTATACCAATTATTATTATCCCAATAATTATTGCGCTCAGTTTATTAACAACGCCAGTATTTCGGACGGCACCAACAGTGCGAATGCCGTTCCCGTAACCGCCACCATTCCTTGCGCGCCGACTAATACACCGACCAATACGGCCACTATTACAGCGACTAATACAGCAACTAAGACGGCGACTAATACGGCGACCAACACGCCAATCGGCCCAACGGCCACGTCGACTAATACACCGACCAGGACTACTACCCAAACAGCGACGAAAACGGCGACCAACACGCCAACCGGCCTAACGGCCACGGCGACAAATACGCCGACCAGGACTGATACCCAAACAGCAACGAACACACCGACCAACACGTCAACCGGCCCAACGGCCACACCTACCAATACATCGGCATCATCCTGCGGCGGTTACGTCGGACCTTTACTTAATCTGCAGGTTGAAAATGTCGACAATCCTTGCACCGGTAATCAGGAAGAATTGAATTATAAAATATACAATTGGGGTACAACGGCGATTTCCATAGCCAATTTGAGTATTGTTTTATATGTCAATACCGGATCCTACGCCGTTGACCTGAATGGAGCTTATAACCCGTACTTCTACAGTAGTACGGGAACACAAGAGGGTTCTTATAACGTAACCACTTCATATCATTCTTTGGGTACCACGATTACTTGTGGTGGTAAGGTTTATAACGGAACGGTCACCATTACTTTTAGCGCTGGCGGCCAATCGACAATTGACGCCAATGGCGGCTATGCCAGTATCAGTAGCGAATTGCAGATGTATTTGAATGGCTATCCAGGAGCGAATTTTGACGCAACCTGTAACGCTTACTCTGATTACACTGCCGGCGGGTTTCGTGACGATTCGGGATATGTTCTTTTAAATAGTGGTTCTTTAGTGCAAGAAGTAACAAACGGGTCTGGATCCGTAGATCCCAATACGGGACAAATTCCGTGTGTTAGTTCTTTTAATACTTGTACACCGACTAATACACCCACAAATACAGCTACCGTGACACCGACAAATACTGCTACCAATACGGCTACGAACACAGCTACGAATACGGCTACTGTGACGCCGACCAACACACCTACGAATACGGCGACGGTGACATCGACGAATACGTCTACCAATTCAGCTACTGTGACGCCGACTAATACAGCTACTAATACTGCGACCCAAACGGTGACAAATACGGCGACGAATACGGTGACGAATACGGCCACTGCGACGCGGGCCAACACAGCCACGAACACCGCTACCAATACGGCTACCGTGACACCGACAAATACTGTGACCAACACGGCCACCAACACGGCCACGCCGACGGTGAGCAATACGGCGACGAATACGGCTACGGCTAGCGCGACGAACACGGCGACGAATACGGCAACTGTGACAGATACGAACACTGCCACGAATACGGCAACCAACACTCTGGCGAATACGGCCACGAATACCGCTACCGCTACCGCAACCCACAGCTCAACAAATACGGCTACCCCGACCGTAAGCAACACAGCGACGAACACGGCAACCAATACGGCCACTCCAACGGTGACCAATACCGCTACCAATACAGCCACCAATACACTGGTGAATACGGCTACGAATACATCTACTGCTAGCGCGACAAATACCGCGACGAATACAGCTACTCCGACGGTAAGCAATACGGCGACGAATACCGCGACTAAGACTGCTACCCAAACGGCAACAAACACGGCGACAGTAACCAATACCAATACGGTCACGAACACGGCCACTCCAACGATGAGCAATACCGCTACCAACACAGCCACCAACACACTGGTGAATACGGCTACGAATACAGCTACCGCTAGCGCGACAAATACCGCGACGAATACAGCCACTCCGACGGTCAGTAATACGGCGACGAATACCGCGACGAAGACCGCTACCCAAACAGCAACCAATACGGTTACCAACACGGCGACGGTTACCAATACCAATACGGCGACGAATACGGCTACGCCTACGGTGAGCAATACCGCTACCAATACAGCCACCAATACCCTGGTGAATACAGCTACGAATACAGCAACGCAGACAGTGACAAACACCGCGACGAACACGGCTACCCCGACGACCAGCAATACCGCGACGAATACCGCTACCACTACCGTGACGAATACGGCAACCAATACGGCTACCCCGACGACCAGTAACACCGCGACGAATACCGCTACTCCAACGACAAGCAATACGGCTACGAGTACATCCACCAATACGCAGGTAAATACAGCCACGAACACAGCTACCACAACCGTAAGCAATACGGCGACGAATACAGCTACCAACACGGCGACGAATACCGCTACGAATACGGCTACCGTTACTACAAGCAACACGGCGACTAATACGGCTACCCCGACGACCAGCAATACCGCGACGAATACGGCGACGCCTACGGTAAGTAATACCGCCACCAATACAGCCACCAATACACTGGTGAATACGGCGACGAATACAGCCACGAACACCGCGACGAATACGGCTACGAATACGGCAACCCCGACTACAAGCAATACGGCGACGAATACCGCGACGAAGACTGCCACCCAAACAGCGACAAACACGTCAACCAATACGGCGACGGTTACAAATACCAATACGGCCACGAATACGGCTACGCCCACGGTGAGCAATACCGCTACCAACACAGCCACCAATACCCTAGTGAATACGGCTACGAATACGGCTACTCAAACCGCGACGAACACAGCGACGAATACAGCCACTCCGACGGTGAGTAATACCGCGACAAATACCGCAACTAACACTGCGACGAATACGGCGACAAACACGGCAACCAATACGGCGACGGTTACCAATACGAATACGGCGACGAACACAGCTACGCCTACGATGAGCAATACCGCTACCAATACAGCCACCAATACACTGGTGAATACGGCCACGAATACCGCTACCCAAACCGCGACGAATACAGCGACGAATACGGCTACTCCGACGATGAGCAACACGGCTACGAATACCGCAACGAAGACCGCTACCCAAACAGCAACTAATACAGCTACCAACACAGCGACGGTTACCAATACCAATACGGCGACGAACACAGCTACGGCGACTGCTTCCAACACAGCCACGAACACGGCCACCAATACGCTGGTGAATACAGCTACGAATACCGCTACCCAAACCGCGACGAACACAGCTACGAATACAGCTACTCCGACG
>OLLS01000078.1_pt1 | contig 40723 bp, 33 predicted proteins | sample 1604631 | NCBI WGS metagenome assembly OLLS01 (sample SAMEA104055725, study PRJEB20765) | soil metagenome | biome: Arctic tundra; feature: Polygonal ground; material: soil | place: USA | collected 2011-09 | depth 0-0.5 m | reverse complement strand
ACTTTTTGGAGATCGTGGGAGCAACCATGGCCACGGTCGTGACAGGCCCGGTCATCGATGCCGCCATCACGCCTAAGAACTTGGCCCGGATCATCCGGGAAATGCTGAATCCCTCTCCAGCCAAAAAAGGGGAGCCGCTGGTCTGCCGGCCAGCCGCACTAATGCAATACGAAAATTTGGACTGCTTTGTCGTGGATTTGGTGGAAACGGACAAGACTGGGAGGAAGAAAACGACTGGGGTCATCTTCAGCCGACAGGGACTCTTCGGTTGGAGACTCACTTCCATTGAAAATAAGGGTCAAGCTCAATGATCGAGTGGGAAAATGATGCGGTTGGTCCCTCCTCAAAAGGGCGGAAGCGGCCAAGAAGTTGTTGGGTCCTCGATCGGCCAAAAGCCTAAAATGGTCCGTGACCAAGGGTTGGGTCGTGAAATGTTGAATGTTGGCTTGGCAGCTTTTTGAGCGATAAATAAGAGCCTATAAAAGATGACCGAAGGAAACGGATCATCCTTTTTACTTGTCCAAGCCGGGGAACCGCATTGGACAATAAAATGAGTAAAAGTGGTAGTTGAGATTTATCTAGTAATGGAGAATCGCTGAATGGAAAAGTGGAACCTCAAGAAAATTGATTTCGAGCCTGAGGTGGAGCTTGTACTTCTGGAATTCATCAAGAAGCATCAGACCTACAAGAAGATGCTGGATGCCCGGATCAATGACCTTTTGAATTTTCCAGACCTTGTTTGGGCTTCGGCGGTATTTGACGATAACGACTCGAATACGGCTGAATTTATTACCTATCACCAGCAGATCGATCTAGCTGGGAAGGTCTACCGGAAAAACGGCTTAATCTATATCACCCACTTTGAGTTTCACCGTTGAAACGCAAGGCGAATGGTAGTACCATTGTATTACCAAGGAGGAAGTCATGAATTCAAGAGTTCCCATATCCTACCGGCCATCTATCGAACGGGGAGAGCTAGAAAGCCTCATTACAAAAAAACTCCACTACAAAGCTTTAAACCGTTTCATTGACGAGGCGGTCAAAGAGAAACTTAACCGTGAACTGGTCGTCACCAGCGACCCCGAAATGACTCGACTGATAGGTAAGTTGACAGAAGTTGTCTACGAACACAAAGGATGGAAGTTCCTGAAACCTTCGAAGGAAGTTGTCAAAAGAATAAATGAAAAGGCCAAGCCGTTTGAGGAAGGAAAAGTTAAGGCCACCCGCTGGAAAGGGTCGTTCGATAAAACTTTCGGGGGAAAATCCTAACTTACAAATATTCGTATATCCGCTTCCGAAAAAACGATGGAAATGGACATTTCTACCGAGCAGCGGTAAAAAAGACCGAGGTGGGGGCTGAAAATCCGCGTGTCGGCAGTTCAATTCTGCCCCTCGGCACCACTTTTCCTCATGTTTTAATTTTTCCTTAATACGGGAACCCCAATCAATTTTAAAGAGAATGGCTCACTAAGCTAATACTTACTTTCAATCGTTTTTGGTTTGACATATAAAACTAACGTTGAAATTATGAATTGTTTAGATATCTGCGGTTTATTTCCTGATAAACCGTTTGGAGGATTTTTAGTTTTTGCCGATCAACTTATTTAAGGAGGAAAAATGAAAGCACTTCATTTTTGGCTCACCCAGTCGAAGAAAAAGTCGGCCGCTCTTTTGGCGATCGGGTTTTCCCTGTTTTCGGCTGTGTCAGTAATGGCTCAACAGGTTACGTCTGTTGTGGCGGCATCGGTGGTTCCGGTTACGGCGGTACCAGCCATCAGCGCGGGTGATACGGCCTGGGTTTTGGTTTCGGCGGCTTTGGTTTTGCTGATGACGCCCGGACTGGCTTTTTTCTACGCGGGTATGGTGCGTAAGAAAAACGTTCTGGCCACGATAATGCAGAGCTTTTTCATGATGGCCCTCATCAGTGTGCAGTGGGTTATCTGGGGATACTCGCTGGGTTTTGGCCCGAGCAACAACTTTTTCCTGGGCGGACTGGATTGGTTTCTGCTCAAGGGGATGCCGGCTGTCAGCCCTCTGGCGCCCACCGTTCCTCATTTAGCTTTCATGATTTTTCAATGTATGTTCGCCGTTATCACTCCGGCTTTGATCTGCGGTGCTTTCGCGGAACGCGTCAAGTTTACGGGTTTCGTGGTTTTTTCGCTGCTTTGGGCGACTTTTGTTTACGATGTCATCTGCCATTGGGTGTGGGGCGGCGGTTACTTTGGTTCCATCGGGGCCTTGGATTTCGCGGGCGGCACGGTGGTTCATATGTCCTCGGGCTATTCGGCCCTGACTCTGGCCCTGCTTTTGGGTAAACGGAAGGGCTATGGAAAAGAATCCATGGTGCCGCACAACCTGACCCTGGTGCTTTTGGGTACAGGTCTTCTGTGGTTTGGCTGGTTCGGGTTTAACGCGGGTTCCGCCGGCGCGGCCAACGCTTTGGCCTGCAACGCTTTTGTGACCACCAATACGGCGACGGCTATGGCGGCTTTGACCTGGTGTCTTATCGAGTTTATTCACCATGGAAAAGCGACTACCTTAGGCGCGGCTTCGGGCGCGGTGGCGGGTTTGGTCGCCATTACACCGGCTTGCGGCTTTGTGGATGTGAGCGCGTCACTTTGTATCGGGGCTATTGTCAGTTTGCTCTGCTATAGCGCCATTCAGGTGAAGATCAGATTGGGATATGACGATTCTTTGGATACCTTTGGCGTACATGGCGTAGGCGGGACTTTTGGGGCCCTTGCCACCGGTTTATGGGCCTTAAAGTCCATAAACAGCGGGGGAGCGGACGGATTGTTCGCGGGTAATCCGGCCCAGTTTTTTATTCAATTAAAAACGGTTGGAGCCACGGCGCTTTGGTCGGTGAGTGTAACGATCATCCTTTATTACCTTGTGGAAAAGACGATCGGATTCCGGGTAAGTCCAAGGGATGAGGAGCTAGGGTTGGATTTATCCCAACATGGTGAAGAAGGCTACCATATTTAAGGTTTGGCAATTTTAAGTTCACGGTAAAACCGTCAGGGAGATAAAAATGAAAAAAGTAGAAGCGATTATTCGTCCCAGCGCTTTACGGGCAATTTTGGATGGTTTGAAAGTGGTTGGTTATTCCGGCGTGACCGTGACCGAAGTTTCAGGTCATGGCAAGCAAAAGGGAATCACCGAATCTTATCGGGGGCAGAGTGTGGAAGGTTTGCTGCCCAAGTTGGTGGTGACGGCGGTAGTTGACGACAAGAAAGTCACTAAAATCGTCAACATCATCATCAAATCCGCCCGGACGGGAGAAATTGGCGATGGAAAAATTTTCATTTCGCCGGTCACAAACGTTATCCGCATTCGTACGGGTGAAAAAGGCAAAAAAGCGATTTGATTTTGGGTTAACCGATAGCCTGAAAGTGGGGCATGTGCCACACTTTCAGGCTGGTTTTTTATAAATTAAAACAGCTGGGATTTGAATTTAAAACGTGGGAGATGTTCAATGACAGCATGGATTGTTTTACTGGGGGCGGCTTGTTTGGAAGTGGGCGGAGACGCGTTGGTCCGATGGGGGCTCAAATCGGGCCAAGTCCTTGGTTTTGTTTTAGGAGGGCTTGTTCTTTTTTCTTACGGTGTGGTGGTCAACTTACCCAAGTGGGATTTCAGCCGGTTGTTGGGCGTTTATATCGCTCTGTTTTTTGTTGTTTCCCAAATTACGGGTTATTTTATATTTCATGAGCCGATGACCGAGGGACGTTTCGCCGGTGGGTTTTTAATATTGGTGGGGGGTATATGTATTTTGGTTTGGGATTGATATTTTCTTTTCGCGTGTGGCCATTGATTGCTACTGCTCCTGGGTTCGGATAAACTAACCAAGTTATTCCAACCCCGCCGTGAAGGGCAAATCATGTCTGAGCCGCGAACCCACATAGTGATCGGTACCCCCTGTTTTGGCGGTCAGGTTACCAACCTTTACGCTTCCTCTTTATTGAAACTTCAACATGTTTTGGGCCAGCAAAAGAAAATCGATCTGACGGTTTTGATGCTGGGTGGGGACGCTTTAATTACCAGAGCCCGTCAGAATATTGTGGCCCAATTTATGGAAATGCAGGAAGCCACCCATCTGTTGTTTATTGACGCCGATATCGGGTTTGAACCCGAACAATTTTTTAGAATATTGAATTTTGACGCTGACATGACCGCGGCCATCTATCCCACAAAACGGATCGACTGGGACAAAGTCCGGGCGGCGGTGCAATCGGGCAAGGAAAATCTGGATAAGGCGGCGCTTTCCTATGTGATGGAATTTGTGCCCTTGAAAGAAGCGGCTTTAAAGAACGGTTTCGCAAAAGTTCGGTTCGCGGGCACGGGCTTTTTAATGATAAAGCGGGAAGTGATCGTGAAGATGGCTGCGCGCCATCCCGAATTAAAATACGCCCGGGAAAACCGGGCGGATGATTCGTTAAAAGACAGTTCCTGGCGTTTCGCCCTTTTTAACTGCATGATTGATCCCGCGACAGGTGTCTATTTAAGCGAAGATTTTAGCTTTTGCCGCCGATGGGTGGATATGGGCGGAGAAATATGGGCGGATCTTCAAAGCCGCCTGACGCATACAGGACCCATTAGTTTAGTGGGTGACGCGGCTACTCAATTTCCAGTGTTGTAGGTTAGGATCCGGTGAGTCTCATTTCCCCTGACATTTTAAAAGCTTGCGACATCCGGGGCGTCTATCCCAAACCCCTGGGGCCCGAACAGGCTTATCTGATTGGATTGAGCGTTGGCACACTGGTCAAAGAAGAACCGCACCGAAATATCAAAATGGTGGTCGGCTGTGATATAAGGCATTCCAGCAAACCTTTAAAAAAGGCTTTGTTGGAAGGGTTATACCGGACCGGCCTTAAAATTGTGGATGCCGGGGTCGTTTCAACCCCCTTGCTGGCGTTCGCCGCCCGCTATGAAAAAGCGTCAGTGGGAATCATGGTGACCGCTTCCCATAACCCCCCCGAATATAACGGTTTCAAGTTTTTTCGCTGGGGTTCGCCCGCCCCTGTCGCATGGATATCGGAATTGTACAAAGTTTTGGAACGCCAGGATTTCCGCAAAGGCGCCGGGGTTGTTGAAACGAAAGAATTTTACCGGGATTACCGCAACACCTTGATCAATACGATCGCCCAAAGTTTTGTTGATTTTAAAATTGTGGCGGATGTCGGTAATGGAGCGGCGGCTTTAACGACTCCGGACGTTTTGGCCGCGTTGGGCTGTGAGCTGGTAGTGATGAATGGGGAACCGGATGGTGATTATCCGGGCAGGGGCGCGGATAGCTCCGCCCCTGCCACCCTGGCCGCCTTGAGTGAGAAAGTCCGTAAAACCAAAGCCCAGATGGGAGTGGCGTTTGACGGGGACGCCGATCGAATCAGCTTTGTGGATGAAAAAGGCAGGGAAGTGCCCAATGACATCATTCTGACGCTTTTTGCCGAAAAATGGATAGTTCCGGGCAAGCGCCATAAGGTGGTTTATGACGTGAAGTGCTCCGATTGGGTGGATCAAACCGTCCGAAAGCAAGGAGGGTTTCCGATTTTAGAAAAAGCGGGACACTCTTTTATTTTTGACCGGATGCAAAAAGAAAAAGCTTTGTTGGGCGGCGAGGCCAGCGGCCACTTTTTTCTACCCGGTAATTTCCCGGGCGACGCGCTTTACGCCTGCCTGCGGGTCATGGAGATACTGAAGAACAAAGAACTCAGTTTGGGACAGTATTTTGAAAAATTCCCCAATCGGGTCTCAACCCACGACATGAAGGTTCAAATGTCCGAAAGCCAGGTTTCTGAATTTTATGACTCCCTGGAAAACCGGGCCAAAGAATTGGGCGCGACGATTTATAAAGTGGACGGGGTGCGGGCTGTTCTGGGAGAAAATTGGGGCATCGCCCGAAAATCCGTCACCGAACCGGTGGTTTCCTGCCGGTTTGAGGGGCCGGATAGGGACAGTGTGAAGAGTTTTATGGAAAACTGGCTTAAAGATTCGCCGGATGTTTTACAAGAATTAGTAAAGAAACTTAAGAACCCCTAACAAAAACCCATTTCACCACCAAGTACACCAAGAAAGGCAAAAACTAAAATTGGATTTACATGTTTTTAAAGATCATTGTCTTTCGTTGTTTTTGGTGCTCTTTGTGTCTTGGTGGTAAAAATTGTATTTGTTTTGATTTTTTTGGAGTCTCTAAATGATCTATTGCGCTTTTGTCGGCCCTTTTAAGGATAAACGACTTTTACAAATGTCGAACGAGTATTTACGCCAGCTGGAAAGATGGTGGCCGGTTACCACTGTAACCCTGCCTGAAAAAACAAAAGATACCGTTAAGTTTATCGAGTCCAAAAAAGATAAGGCGACGCTTATTTCCCTGGACGCCCATGGCGACCGGATGGATTCTTCCTCTTTTATTAAATGGGTGACACAGTCGTCCCGTGACATTTATTTTCTGGGCTGGGGGGCGGATGGTCCCGTTGAAGAGATTCAAAAATTTAAATTGAAAAGTCTCAGCCTTTCGCCCATGACCTTTTCCCACGAGTTAGCCAGGGTGCTGCTGCTGGAGCAGCTCTACCGCGCCGGAGCCACTTTAAAAAATCATCCTTATCCAAAATAACCGCGCGGAGCTGATTCTTTGCAGACTTGTGAAATAGAGTACAATGTTCTTGTTTTATATTGATGGAGGAGGGTGAAATGAAAAAAAGTCTGTCTTTTTTTATCTTAGGCTTTCTGTTGATAAACTTCTCCTTAGTTCACGCTCAAACATCCAGTGACAGCGTTTCTGATCCGGTGGAATACGCGGTTGAGGATATTCAGGGCGGCAATGTTCAAGTTCTCGAAAGCAATTCCCAAACCTGGGATCCGGCCCAGGAAGGCCAGATTTTAGAGTCAGGCGATGAAATTCGAACCGGCGACAACAGCCAAGCCACGTTGACCCTGCAGTCCGATACCCAGGTCCATTTGTCGGCCAACAGCGACCTCAAAGTCGGGCAGATCGCCCCCAATTCAACCAACGGATTTTTAAGTCATTTGGTGGTTCTTGCCGGTGTGATTTTATCGGACGTGAAAAAGAACCTGCTGGAAAGCCATTCCAGTTTTGAAATAGAAGCCAATGGCGTGGTCTGTGCCGTTCGGGGCACCGCTTTTGAGGTCTCCAACGTGAATGGAAACGTGCAAACGGCCACACACGAAGGAAAAGTGGAGATGGCCAGCGGAGGGGAATCCCATTTCGTAACCGAGGGCAGTGCCGCATCCTTCAGCGGCGGTAAATACCAAGGTATTCGCCAACTGAGAGCAAATGAAATTGGCCGGTTCCAGCGCTGGCGCAGTATGCGCATGAGAATCAGAAATAAGCGAATGCAGCGCATGCGCGATATTCGCATGGGCCGCCGTCAAGCCTGGGCGCGCCGGCATGGACGGGCGGGAATGATGCAAAGAAGACGGGTGAAAAACCGACGCCGGTTAAATCAGCGCTAATGGCAACCGGTTTGGAAACTTTATGAATGTTGCTCAAAAACTTTTGTCGGTGGTTAAAGATACCGTCCTTGAAAACCGCCCCCAGCAAAATTTAATGGCGACTGCCATTGAAGAAAACCTCGAAAATGGGGGTTTCTTGATGGTGGAAGCGGGAACAGGCGTGGGCAAGAGTTTTGCCTATCTGCTTCCGGCCATTGAACATGCCCTCAAAAACGGCGGCCCCGTAGTGGTTTCCACCCACACCCTGAATCTTCAAGAACAATTATTTCAAAAGGACTTGCCGCTGGTTTTAAAAGCAGTCAGTGAAGAGGGGTTAGGCTCGGCTTCCGCCATTTTGATGAAGGGCCGGGGCAATTACCTCTCCCGCCGCCGTCTCAAGCTGGCTTTGGAAAATAACCAGCAAATGGATATTGAGGGTGGCGAAGTTGATCTGGTTAAAATTCAAGAATGGTCCTTAAATTCCGCTGAAGGCACTTTGGCAGCCCTTCCTTTTCCGGTCCGCTCCGAAGTTTGGGGAGAAATTAAGAGCGATCCCTACCATTGCCTGGGCTCCAAGTGTCCTACCTACGATACCTGCTTTTTTCATTCGACCCGGCGCCGGGCGGGCGGGGCACACTTAATTTTGGTCAATCACGCGCTTCTTTTGGCGGATCTGGCGCTGAAGATGGACGAAGCGCCGGGGGTTTTGCCCCATTACGATGTTTTGATTGTGGATGAGGCGCACCATTTGCCAGCCTTGGCCACCGAGCATCTGGGCACATCGGTCACGCTTTCCGAATGTATGGGTTTAGTTAGAAAACTTTTATATACGGATGAAAAAGTTGCCGGCAGCCGCAAAGGTCTTTTTACCCTGATGCCGGTCGCGGGTGCCGGGGAAGCCGTGATGGAGTTTAAAAAGGCGGCGGAGGATTTTTTTACGGAAATCGGGCTATCCGCCATGAAAATCGGTGCGGTGAACCGGGCCTATCTTTTGCCCGAGGAAACACCGGATATCGAAAAAATTGCCCAGCCCTTGAGAAAAATACAAGCTTTGCTGGAATTGGCCGAAAGATCCGCGACATCTGAAGAGTTGGGACTTGAGGCACGGGGCACCCGTGAAGAATGCCGGGCTTTGGTGACGACCTTGTCTTATATTTTAGACCGAGCTTGGGGCGAGGAATCCTGTTACGTGGTGGAACCGGACGCCAACGCTTTGAGAAGAGGGGAAGTAAAGGCCGCTTCGGTAAAAGCCATTCCTTTGGACGCTTCCAGTTTGATTCGCGAACATCTGTTGTCTTCGGTGAAATCGGTTATTTTTACCAGCGCCACTTTATCGGTGGGCAATGATTTTGGTTACTTTAAACACGCGTTAGGTTTGGACGGGTCAGACGAAGCGGACCGGGTCAAAACCCTGGCGGTGGGCTCGCCCTTTAATTTTAAAAAACAGGTCACGCTTTTTTTGCCCCGCTCCATGCCCCATCCCCGCCGTGAGGAAGAAAAATATATCCGTGAGGTTATCGAATACACCAAAGCCTCCCTTAAGCATTCGCACGGCAAAGCCTTCGTTCTTTTCACCAGCAATAAAATGATGAGACAGGTATCGGAGGCGGTGCGCCCGCTTTTGGATGATATGAAAATCACTCTTTTGGTTCAGGGTGAGGACGGTTGGGATAGGACCAAACTTTTAAAAGTTTTCCGCGAGGATATTAATTCGGTTTTGTTCGGGGTGAACAGTTTTTGGGAAGGAGTGGATGTGCCGGGCGAGGCCCTTTCCAACCTGATCATTACCAAATTGCCCTTTCAGGTTCCCGAAGGGCCGTTGGTGGAAGCCCGCCATGCCCGCTTAAAAGAACAGGGGTTGGAACCCTTTCAGGTCGAAAGCCTGCCGGAGGCGGTCCTTCGCTTAAAGCAGGGCTTTGGCCGGCTGATTCGAAGCGCCACCGATGTGGGTACCGTAACCTTGCTGGACCCTCGGGTTACCACCGAACGCTGGGGAAGGGTTTTCCTGAACGCCCTGCCCGAATGTGAAACCGTATACCTTTCTAAGCCGGGCACCCCCGAAAAGGCCCCCGCCCGCCGCCGATAAGCCCGAAAGGGTGTCTATTAGGGTGACACTTTTAGCCTCAAAAGCGGGGTTGCCCCGATTCGGAGCAAGGGTAAATCCGAACCCAGGGTTTACTTGTACGGAATCCGTACAAGTAAAATAAGGGAATTTGGGGTATCCGGGGTATTCCCAGACTGGAATCTGGCCTGATTCTGAAGATTCTTCAGAATTACCCCTTGTTTGAATCCACTGGACTCATTAAACCGGGATCGGGATATGGAAGTGGTCGAAGTTCGACCACTTCCGGCCTCAACCACCTCCTAAGTCTTCAAAGTTTGAAGACTTTTCCCGCCAACCTTATCTGAAGTCCTCGAAATTCGAGGGCCTTTGGCTGGGGCAACCCGGGATAGTGTCAAATTTGTCTTATCAGCGCCCTGAGAAGACCGGTTGAGGTGATTGAAAAGCCTTTTCTTCCGATTTATGTCTTCCTACCTTGTCTAGCCCCTAGCCGGTCGGCAAGCACTCATATTTTGATATAATGCCACAATATTAACGGTTGACGTTGTTGAAAAAGTTTTCAGAAATTCCCGAAACTTGGGTTCCTTCTAAGAACGGATATCATTTTCTAAATATGAAATATTCCCCCTCTTTTATCCGTGTCTTAGTTCCTTTATTTTTCTTTTTGCCTTTTTTTTCCCACGCTGCGGATATTCCTTTGCAGGTTTTTCAATTTTCTCCCATGGGCGAAGTGGACTCCCAAAACGCGGCCCTGGAAATCAAGGCGACTTTCAGCCAGCCCATGGTGGCCCTGACAGACAATAAAACCATGGGACAATTTTGCCCCATTCAATTAATTCCATCCGTGCCGGGCCGTTGCCGCTGGCGAGGTACCAATACTCTTGTGTTTGAACCGGATCAACCGCTGCCGCCCGGCCATCATTACCAGGTGCTGATTCCCAAAGGAACCCAATCACAGGTCTCCGGCGCGGTTTTAGACCGGGATGTCCGCTGGCAATTCGACACCCTTCGGCTTCAAGTGACCAACAGCATGCCCCGGGACCACGATCAATGGATCGGGTTGAATCCCGTTTTGTTTTGTCAGTTTAATCTGCCGGTGGACGCGGCGGTCGCTTCAAAGTTCGCGCGCTTAACCGAATCGCCACTGGATTCCAACGACCCGGGCGAGGACATTCCCTTGACGGTCCGCCCAGCGACCAACGGGGAATTAAAAAAAGCCGGTTTGTATTACCTGCTGCGGAGCAACAATTTTAATCAGATGGAAACTTCATCGGACGAAACGGTTATCGCTTTTGTTCCCAGCCGTCCCTTGAAGCCGGACCACGCTTACCGTCTTATTCTTGGAAAAGATTTGCCGTCCAAGGGCGGCGAGGTGGGGTTGCCCGCTGACCGCACCATTTATTTTGAAACCTGGTACACCTTCGCTTTTAAAGACGCGCCGAATGTCACCGGTTGCCTGGGCGGCCCGGACAATTACAATTTTTCCCTGACCAATCCAGTGGAAGGTGAAGAGTTGGCATCCCATTTGACGGTCACCCCGGCTCTGTCGATGGATCAAAACAGATTTATTTATGGAAGCCGCGACGGGTCCCGCAGAAAGGTGTTTTACTCTCTCGCCAGTTTGGAATATCAGCCGGCTACCACCTATAACTTTGTTTTAAAAGCCGGTTTGACCGATTTGTTTGGCAATCATCTTCCGCAAAATGTGAATTTTACCTTCACCACCGGGGATTATTGTCCCTGGGCGAGAATGAACGAGGGTTTCGGCGTTTTGGAATCTTATTTAAAACACCGTTTGCCCGTGACAGTTTTGAACGAAACCGGCCTTCCTTTGAAAATGGGGTTGGTTTCCGAAGACCAGTTGATACCGCTTTTCCATTCACTGCATTGGGACGAGTTTAATTATTCGGAAGATGAAGGCGACGAGGATTTGGATGATCAGGAGAACGGGGAGGCCATGCAGCAAGGCCGGATTAATTCCCCCCAAACTTCGCCTAAAGAAGTCGCTTTCCAGGTAGACCGCGACTGGACTCCGGATGTCGAAAAAAATAAAAATTGCCGTTCCTATTTGGATTTAGACGAGGTGTTGAAAAAAGAAGGCGGTGTTGTCTATTCCCAATTGTCGTTTGGGAACAGGGAGAACCGCGCCGTAGATGACGTCACTCCTCTGGGCATCACGCTCAAAACCTCGCCCGATTCCTCTTTGGGCTATGTCACTTTCTTAAAAACGGGCCATTCGGCCAAAGGTATTCCGTTGTTGGTCCGGGGCGACGCCAATAAGGTCCTTTGGAAAGGCGTGACGGATAAGAACGGTTTTGTGGAGTTTCCCGGCTGGCGGCAATTGGGCATTACGGACTGGCCGGCGGGCCGCAGGCCCGCCCTCTGGGCCTTCGCGGAACATAAAGACGGTTACGCGGTTATTTCCTCTTCCATGCAGGGCGGCATTGACCCCTGGCGCTTTAACGTCAACTGGGACCCGAATCCGCAATCCCATGTCTATAAAGGGATGGTCTTTACCGAAAGGGGAGTCTACCGGCCCGGAGAAAAAATTTATTGGAAGGGCATCGTGCGCCGTCTGATCGGGGATGATTGGACCCTCTCGGATTTGAAAGTACTGAACCTGAAACTCACCGATCCCGCAGGCGAAGAGGCCTTTACGGCATCCGTAACAATTTCGTCCCGGGGCACTTTCCAATCCCATTTTGATATTCCGGCGGATGCCCGAACCGGCGAATGGAATCTTCACGTCTCGAGCCCGGAACGGAGTAACTTTAATATCGATTCCGCCGTCAGGGTTGAGGCCTACAAAACCGCTTCCTTTGAAGTCCACGCCAAACCCCAGCAGGATTCCTATATGGACGGTGATAAATACACCGCCAAGATCGACGGCTGGTATCTTTTTGGCGCCGCCATGTCGGGCGCTGACTATGAAGCGCATTTGCGTTTGGAACCCACCTCGTTCCAACCTCCGGATTGGGAGGAGTTTGAGTTTAATCCGCCCTATTCCCGCGACGAGGATCAGGAACAGGGCCGGGGCCAGCCAAAGGAAATTTTGAACACTCAGGGCAAATTGAATTCGGACGGAACGGTGGAAGTGTCCTCAGCTTTGGATGGTTCGGGTTTTAGGGGACCCTTCCAGGCCAGTTTGGAAGCCTCGGTTATTTCGCCGGACAGGCAAACCCTCTTTGCCCGGTCAAGCATCATGGTGCACAAATCCAACCTTTATATCGGCTTGAATTCCGAAAAAAGTTTTATCGAAGCGGGGAATGACTGGAAGGTGAAATTTGTCTGCGTTACTCCGGACGGCAAGCCTATCCAGAACGTCCATCTCAAAGCCCAGCTCAAACGCCGGCAATGGATATCGGCGGAAAAAACCGGCCAGGCCGGCCGCCTCCAGTGGGTTTCCATAGAAAAGATAACCTTGGAAAAAGAGTTTGATGTCACTTCGTCGGATAAGGCCCAGGACCTGACTGTCACTCCCCAAGCCACCGGCGAATATTTCATCGTGTTAACCGGCGCGGACGAAAAGAACCGCCCGGCGCAAAGCGCCATTTATTGCACCGTGGCTGGCAAGGGGGAAGCCTGGTGGGCCCGGCAAGACGACGACATTATCGAATTGGTGCCGGACAAGAAAGAATACAAACCGGGCGATGTGGCCAAAATCATGGTCAAATCACCCTACGGCATTTCCCAGGCGATGATCACCACCGAACGGGAAACGGTTCTGAGCCACTCCACGGCCATCCTCAACGGCGGCGCGGATTTTATCACCGTTCCCATCACGGAAAAATCCCTGCCCAATATTTATGTGAGCGTCATGCTGGTGCAGGGCCGGGGAGACAAACCCCAATATGATGACGATGGGCTTGATCTGGCCAAACCGCAGGCCAAGTTTGGCTACGTCAATTTGAATGTCAATCCGGGCGGCCGCCATCTCGCAGTCAAAATAAAAACCGACCAGCCGGATTACCAGCCCCGCCAACCGGTGAAGGTCAATCTTCAAGTCCTCGACGACTCGGGCAAACCCGCGCCCGGCGAAGTGGCGGTTTTTGTGGTGGATGAGGGAGTGCTTTCCTTAACCGGTTTCGAAACGCCCCAACCCTTCGAGTTTTTTTACGGCCCCCGGCCCCTGCAGATTGTGACCAGCGATTCCCGTTTATGGGTCATCGGCCAGCGGAGTTTCGGCGAAAAAGGGAAGGAGCATGGCGGCGGCGGTGGCGGCGGCTTTTTAGCCGGTATCGATCTGCGGTCCAACTTTGTTCCCACCGCCTACTACAACCCCGGCGTGGTCACGGATGAAAACGGCCACGCTTCGGTTTCCTTTACCCTGCCTGACAACCTCTCGCGTTTCCGAGTGATGGCGGTGGCGGTAGCCGACAAAAAATTCGGCAACGGCGAGTCCCGTTTAACCGTCAGCAAGCATCTGGTCTTGCGGCCCAGCCTGCCTCGCTTTTCCCGGGTGGGGGATGATTTTGAGGGCGGTGTGGTGGTGCACAACGACGGCCATAAACCCGCTGAAGTCACGCTGGATATGAAAATTGACGGCAGTGTGATCAAGGTGGATGAATCCGAATCCAACACGCGAAAGATCAACCTGAACCCCGGCGAGGAACAGGAAATATTATTCCATTGCCATTCCGAAAAATTGGGTAACGCGGTTTTCAGTTTCCGCGCCCTTTCCAGCGAAAACGATACGGACGGCCTGCAGTGGACCATTCCGGTGGAAGTGCCAGAACATCTGGAAACGGTGGCCACCTCTGGCGCCACCAGCGACAACGCGGTGGAAAAACTGGCTTTGCCGGCGGGTTCCTTAAAAAATCTGGGCGGGGTTAAACTCAGTTATTCCTCAACCGCTTTGGCGGGTCTGCAGGGTGGCGCGGCCTATCTGCTGGATTATCCCTACGGATGTCTGGAACAGCGTTTGTCTAAATCGCTTCCCGTCATCGTAGGCTCCGACCTTTTGGAAACCTTCGGCTTGGGCAAGATGGACGACCTGAAAACCAGCGTGCAGGATGTCATCGATCATTTGGCGGACTTCCAATGCAGCGACGGTGGGTTCCGTTATTGGGTGGATGCCTACGGCCCCGATCCCTATTTGACCGCTTACGCTCTCGATGTGGTTTACCAGGCCAAAAAAGAAGGCTACACGATACCTCAAGAGGTAATGGATAAGGCGGTCACCTGGATGAATAATTACCTATCCACGCAAAAACAATGGGCCTATCCCTACAGCGAAAGCGATGATTACGCGGCCCGGGCCTATACGGTTTACGCCCTGTCCCTTTGGGGCCAAAAGCCCACCAGCTATTTCACCAATCTTTATACCCGTCGGGACCAGATTCCTTTTCTGGCCAAGGCTTATCTGCTCAAAGCGGCGCCCCGCCTGATGGAAAAGAGCGACATCACCCAAACCCTGGGCCAGGAATTATTGAACCAGGCCCGGGTGGAACCGCGCAGCATTCATTTTGAGGAACCCGCCGAAACCCGGCCTATGTGGTGGGTGCACGGCTCCACAGTGAAAACCACGGCCCTGTGCCTGCAGGCGCTTTTGGACACTCAGGGCGGTTTCGCGAATGACGAGAAGGTGGTCAAATGGCTCACGGGCGAACGCAAAGACAAAGGCCGCTGGCGCAATACCCAGGAAAACGCTTCGGTCCTTTGGGCCCTGCAGGATTATTACCGCCATTACGAAAAAGACACGCCGAACTTTACCGCCTCTCTGACAACCGAGAGAGCGGATGGGGAGAAGAAAACCATTTGGTCCCAAACCTTCGAGGGCCGCAGTTTGCAGGCGGTCATCAAGGACATGGCTTTGGATGAGGTTTTTGCCCAGGGCGAAACCACCGCCCAGATGGACATTTCCAAAGAGGGAACGGGCCGGCTTTACTACGACATGACCATGAGTTACATGGCCGCCTTCTTCACCGAACCGGATTCAGAAGGTTATGATGTTACCCGCACGGTGAAATGGCTCAAAGGCGATGGAGAACATTTCAAAGCGGGGGCCCGGGCGGTGGTTACGCTGAAGGTGAGCACCAAGCAGGACCATACTTTCGTGGCGCTGACCGATCAATTGCCCGGCGGTTTTGAGATTGTGGATCCTTCCTACGCGGTCGAAGGCGCGGACCAGCTCAAAGCCATTCCGGCCGATCAGGAGTGGGGACAATATTGGGGAAGTTTCCAGCGCAATGAAAAGTACGACGACCGTATCCAGATTTTCGCCGATTTCCTCTCCGCGGGCGAGCACAGCTATTCCTATCTCATCCAGGCCACCACGCCGGGTACCTTTAACGTTCCCTCTACCTGGATCGAAAGCATGTATGAACCGGAAGTTTTCGGCCGCACGGCTACCGGTTCCGTCACGATTGAAAAATAGAAAATTGGTTCATACCGAATTTCGTAAAAAATTTCTGTTCTCTCCAAAAACCAAGTCCATGCTTTTGTTTCTGGGTTTTCTCAGCGCGGCTTTTGGCTTTACGGTGAACGCATCGTCTTTCGACGCGCCCATCGCCCCGCCGGCCGCTTCTCTTCGGATTTACGATCGAGACGGCGCCTTGCTTCGCACGGTCCTTTCCTCGGATCAAACCCTGTCCTTTCCCGTTTCGCTCGAATCCGTTTCCCCATGGATGATCGTCGCCACCCTGGCGACCGAGGATAAAAGGTTTTTCCTTCACGCCGGCGTGGATTTTGACGCGGTCCTGCGGGCCCTGTGGCAAAACACCCAATCGGGCCATGTGGTATCGGGCGCTTCCACCCTGACCGAGCAGCTGGTCAAGGCCATGAAACCCGTGTCCCGGAATCTTTGGGGCAAACTGGAAGAAATGGTCCGGGCATTTCGGCTGGAAAGCGAGGACGACAAGCGGGAAATCCTGCAGGCCTATTTCAACCATGTTCCCTATGGCAATCTTTGCGTGGGAGTGGAAGCGGCTTCCCGGGTTTATTTCGGTGTGCCCGCTTCGGATCTGTCGCTGGCCCAGGCGGCGGTTTTGGCCGCCATTCCCAAGTCGCCGACCCACTATGATCCCTTCCGCTGGCCCGGTGCGGTGCTCAAACGCCAGCGTTCTATTTTGGATTTGCTTCAAAAAAAGGGATGGATAGACAGTGCCGAGGCCGATCTGGCGCGGGAAGAAAAAATCACTTTCAAAAAGCCCGGAAAAGAATTTTTGGCCCCGCACTTTACCGCCTATCTGCTTCAAAACAGCCAGCCGGGCGAAACCGGCCTGAACAGCACTCTGGACGCCTCTTTGCAAAGCGAACTGCAGGGGATTTTGAGATCCAACCTGACTCAGTTGACCACGCACCATGTGACCAACGGGGCCCTTTTGGTTTTGGATAATCAAACCGGCGACGTTCTGGCCTGGGTCGGTTCGGCGGATTTTTTTGCTTCGGCCAACCAGGGCCAGGTGGACGGAGTAACGGCCCTGCGCCAGCCAGGTTCCTCGCTCAAACCTTTTTTGTACGCGCTGGCTTTTTCCCGGGGTTATAAAACCACCGACCTCATTCAGGATGAACCGCTCTACACCCAGGGCGGGTTCATTCCCAAAAACTACGATGAAACCTATCACGGCCCAGTGCCTCTGCGGATCGCCCTAGCCTGTTCCTACAACATTCCCGCCATTCGTCTGGCCGAAAAACTCAGCGTGGACAAAGTGCTGACTATTTTGCGCGACTTTGGTTTTAAATCTTTGAGCGCTTCGGCGGACAAATACGGTGTGGGACTGGTTCTGGGCAACGGGGAAATCACCATGATGGAATCGGCCAACGCCTACGCCACTCTGGCCCGGGGCGGCCTTTGGATTCCGGTGCAAACCCTCCAGGGATCGGGCGAGGTAGAAAGCCACCGGGTTCTGGACCGGGAATCCTGTTATTTGGTCACTTCCGTCCTTTCGGACAATTCGGCCCGTGCCGCGGCTTTTGGGATTTATTCGCCGCTTTACACGCCCTTTCCCTTCGCGGCCAAGACCGGCACCACCAAAGATTACCGCGACAATTGGGCAGTTGGTTATACCCCCCAATGGACTATCGCGGTTTGGGTAGGGAATTTCGACGGCCAACCCATGCGGCATATTTCGGGTATCACGGGCGCCGGGCCCATCCTGCATGACGCCGCCATCGCGGTCGAAAAAAAATATCCTTCCACCGATTTTGAGGTGCCCGTCGGTATCCAAAAAGTCGAAGTCTGCCCCAGTTCGGGCAAATTGCCCGGCCCCTATTGTCCAGACCGGGTTTTGGGCGTTTATAAAAAAGGCTTTCTACCTTCGGGCCTGTGCGATGTGCATAAAGCGCCGTCGGAAGTAATCGCACCTAATCGGCCCTCGAAATTGAAAATCAAATTCCCAAAAAACGGGGATGTGTTCAAGATCGACCCGGATTCGCCGATAGGCGGCCAGGGCCTTAATTTCGCGACGAATGGAGCGGCAGGCAGTGACGCTGTGGTTTGGCAGGTCGATGGAAAAGCCGTCGAGGGAACCGGCGAAAACGCCTGGTGGAATTTAGTTCCGGGCTGGCACCGGTTGGTGATGAGTAAGACAAATAATGGCCAATTTACAAAGATAAATGCTGTCAGTTTCAGGGTCTTGAAGTAAATGATTTTTGGGGTTGTTGTTTGTTTGCTAAGCTATTTCCAGTTGGGGCCGCGGCCTCGTTGTTATTTTAAAATGGAGGAGTTTTCTATGGTTCATCAGAAACGTGGAATTTTATTTTTGTTTTTTATTTTTATCGCAATCACGGGCTTATTGAAAGCCGATGACGCCACGTCCACAGCCCCAGCCGCGCCGACGGCCGCGCCTACTCCCGCGCCCAAAACAGTCAAAACCAAAGGGGACTCCGTCTTGAAAGCGGCCATGAAAGCGGCGGCCCAATTGGCTGATCAGGGCAAAACCGACGAGGCGGTCGCGGCTTATGAAAAAATCGGTGTTTTAAAAAATCCAAAATCGGAAAGCTGGCGCCTCAACAGCGAAGGCCTGGCTTATTTGAACGCGCCCCAGGCTCAGCCGGAAAAATCCGTCTCACTGTTTGAAAAAGCCGTGGCGGCTGAGCCCGATAATATTCTGGCTTACAACAACCTGGGCCTCGCTTATGAAGCCACCAAGCAATGGGACAAGGCCAAAGACGCTTTCCAAAAAGCGGTGGATGCCAGCCAAGCGGCCCACCTCAGCCCGGCCCGATATCAAGCCAACTTGAAGCTTTTGCAAATCAGTATGGACGAGATGGCGGACAAAAAGGCGGACGAGAAGACAACCGCAGCCTCCAACGCTTCCGTTTCGGTCACGCCGGCTACAACAGTGAAGTGAGTTTTCAAATGACTTCATCCGAAACACTTCGTCTGTGGGATTAATCGAGTGCTTTTGGGTATTGCACATCTAGTAGTTAGTGGTTTGGGTTTTATTTGCCAAGATAAACAAACTGATCTGATATCCGAAAATTAACGAAATGGACTTCCGCTTGTTTGTCTGTAAAATAAACGCATGACCCGATCTGAAAACAAAAAAAACTCCCAAAGCGAACCATCGTTGGATGAAGAAAGAGTGGTGAGTCCTCAAAAGTCGGGCGAGGACGAAGAACCTACCTTACGGCCCCAGCATTTGCTGGAATATGTCGGTCAAACCGCCCTTAAAGACTCTCTTTCCATTGCCTTAGCCGCCGCACAAAAACGTAAAGAAGCCCTCGAGCACGTTTTGTTTTCGGGTCCGCCGGGATTGGGTAAAACGACCCTGGCGGTCATTATGGCCAAGGAGATGGGCGTTAACATCAAAACCACCTCCGGGCCGGTGATTGAGCGTGCGGGGGATTTGGCAGCGTTATTAACCAACCTACAGCCTTACGACGTTCTTTTTATCGACGAAATTCACCGGCTGCCCCGCATTGTGGAAGAAATACTTTATCCCGCCATGGAAGATTTTGAATTGGACATCATGATCGGCAAAGGGCCCACCGCCCGGGCGATTCGGCTTAATTTACCGCCTTTTACTTTGGTGGGAGCCACTACGAGGGCAGGAAAAGTCAGCGCGCCATTGCGGGACCGGTTTGGTCTTTCTTACCGTTTGGAATTTTATAATCAAGAAGAATTGAAAGAGATCGTCAAACGGTCAGCACAAGTTTTGAAAATTAAAATATCCGAGGATGGTGCGGCTGAAATCGCCCGCCGGTCGCGGGGAACTCCCCGGTTAGCCAACCGGCTGTTAAAACGGGTGCGGGATTTTGCCGAAGTGAAACGCAAGGGAAGTATTGACCAGGAAGTCGCGGATTCGGCTTTGAAACTGTTAAATGTGGATGAACTGGGTTTGGACTCGATGGATCGGCGGATTCTATCCTGCATCGTTGAAAAATTTTCGGGGGGACCGGTGGGGATTGAAACGCTGGCCATTGGTGTGGGCGAGGATTCCGACACGGTAGAGGATGTTTATGAGCCCTATTTGGTTCAAATCGGCTTCTTACAAAGAACTTCCAGTGGCCGAAAGGCGACAGCCCTGGCTTTTCAGCATTTGGGGCTACAACCACCGAAGGGCAACCAGCCAAATCTTTTGTAATACTCAGAATCGAATTTGAGGATTATTTGAAAAGCTTACTCAAACCGGGTAAAAACCACTTTTGTTTATTTTCAAAAGGGTTGTGGGTTTTAATTTTTTTATTTTGTCCCATCACTGTCCGGGCCGTAACCCCCATCTCTCAATATTTTGATTTGGTCGCCGGGCAAGGGGAAGCGGGTTATCGAGACGGTACCTTTACCTCCGCTGTGTTTAACGGCCCTCGTTCGGCGGCTTTTAGCTCAGATAAAACCAAAATATTTGTGGCGGATACGGCTAATAATCGCATCCGAGTTATCGATCTGGATAAAAATAACGCCGTTTCGACACTGGCGGGAACCGGTGAAAGGGGAGGGGCGGACGGAAGCTTTACCACCGCGACTTTCAACCAACCGTCACTGATGCTTTCTTTGCCTGAAAACCAATTGGTTGTTTACGAGACGGGGGACAAGCGGTTTCGCGAATTGGATCTTTCAAAAAATCAGGTGAGCACCCTGTTAAGTGAAGATTCAAAAGAAACTCAGGGAACCTTGGCTGGGGTTGCTTCCATGGTGTTTGATTCACAAAGCCACTGCATTTATTTTAGTCAGCCGGATATTCAAACCTTGAAAAAATTGGATATTGTAACCCGGCAAGTTTCGACTGTTTTTTACAATGATCCGCGGGCTCCCCATCCCTATGCGCTTTGCTATTTCAAAGGGCACCTTTGTGTGGCGGATCAATATCTTCCCTCGGTGTATCAAGTGGATCCGACTGTTAGTGTGCCCGTTCCCACGACGACTCCGTTGCCAACGGGCGTTAATACCCCGTCTATTTCTTACTCGGTAGGAATGACTCAAATCGCCCAAGGTGAAAGAATCGCGGCCATGACCGAATCGGACAACATTTTATACGCTTTTCAGGCCGCCGATATTCCGTGGGTCCGGCTCACGGCGGGCCCGGGGATGCCTTTGGGTGAAATCAAATTCATGACGCTTTGGGCACCTTTTTTGGAACCAAAATCCAAGGGACTTCAAAATCTTTTCAACCACGGCTCCTCCCGGCTTTTTGTCTTTTCCAGATGAGCCCCGCAAATTTTTGTGGATTTCACCGGATTTGAACCAAGTTTTTGCCATCAGGGATTACGCTTTTTATGAGAACAAAAATTCGGCCGTCGCCGAAACGCTGGGGTCCAATCCTAATGGTTTAACGGATTTTAGCTATCCCGAGGCCAAGCCGCCCCATACCTTTCGCATCCTGTTGTTGGGAGACTCCCATCTTTTTTATGAGTCGGAGGAAGAATTGGGCCGATGGCCATGGGGCTTTCACCGCATGGAAACGACCCCCAAAAAATTGGAAGCGATGCTGAATTTGGAAGCTTCGCTGGACGATGTTCCGACTCATTTTCAAGTTTTAACCTACACGCGTTACCGGTGGGCTGGAGCCCTGCCTCTCTGGCCTTATTTTTTTGGTGTGAACCCGGCGAAGAAATTTGACGTGGACGCGGTGATATTGTTGATGCCCAATGAGGTGATCCTGGATCCTTGGTTCACCAAGCCTTATTTAAAAGAAGGCATTCCCAATATGAATGTTGATGACAAGGAATATATGTTGAAACCGATGGAAGTGAAACTTTCCGGGCAGCCAGTGGTGAAGGATTTCTACGAACGATGCTTGGCAAGTACCTGGGTTTCCAAAAACAAATGGAATTATCCCGATATCAGGACTTTTTCATACGACCCAAAAATATGGTCAGACCTGGTGGATATGGTCGGTCTTCCTCTTGGCCTTTATCGGGACAAATTGAAAGAGTTAGAGAAACAGGAGGGACACAAGATTTCGTTTTCGATTTTCTTTGTTCCGATTGGAAGCGTAGGGGCGGCGGCACCTATAACGGTCTTTCAGAATTTTTATGCTGAGATATGCCAAAAAAGAGGAATTGATTTTGAGGATTTAACCGAACCTTGGACGGCCTTAAAAATCTCGGGTTATCCCACGGGCGAATTTTGGGGATATTACCATTTTGACTATAATGGTCATACCCTGTTGTCTTATCTTTTAGCGCATACGCTGATCCAACGTCATTTGATCCCGTTTGTGGCGGAAAAGAATGGCCTTGCTTCACCGGGGCCAGTTAAAGGCTTCTGAAAAGAGGTTTATCTCGTGGTTTTAAAATCTTTATGGTATATTTTGGCGCTCGGTATAAAGATTAAAATCTAAAATTTTCTCTTGAAATTTTATGTCTGATTTTATATATATTTTTTGCCTTTGTTGGTGTTTTGTCATTGAACACAAAAAGGAATCCCTGTGATCGAAGTTAAAGATCTTACCAAGACCTACGGCAGCATCGCGGCTATAGACAAAATCAATTTTTCAGTTCCTCAGGGAACTATTTTGGGGCTTTTGGGCCCCAACGGCGCCGGTAAAACGACCACCATGAGGATTTTAACCACCTCTTTGGCGCCCACCAGCGGCAAAGCCACGGTCGCCGGTTTTGATGTGGTCACCGCACCACAAGAAGTCCGTAAACGAATCGGTTATCTTCCTGAAGTTCCACCGATTTACAGTGAAATGACAATTATTTCGTATTTGAAATTTGTTGCGGACATTAAAGAAGTACCTCTGGATAAAAAAGCGAATCGAATCGGTGAAGTGTTGGAAATGCTTGATTTGGAAAAAATGAGCCGCCGTTTAATAGGGCATCTTTCTCTGGGTTACCGTCAAAGGGTTGGTTTGGCGCAGGCTTTATTACATGATCCGGAAGTGTTGATTCTCGATGAGCCGACCCGGGGGTTAGATCCGAAACAGATTCTTGAAATCCGCAAATTAATCAAGGCTTTAAGCGGCAAGAGAACCATTATTTTATCAACCCATATTCTTCCAGAAGTTTCTTCCACTTGTGACGATGTGATTATTATTGATCAGGGTAAGGTGGTCGCGGCGGATTCGGTGGAGAACCTTTCGCAAAGGCTGGCGGGTGGAAAAACACTCGATTTGGAAATAAAAGGCCCGGCGGGAGAAGTCAGTAAGGCTTTGGAAAATGTTGAGGGAGTATCTCTGGTAAAACCCTTGGGCCGCGAAATCAAGGGTGTGTCCAGGTTCGAATTGTCGACGGACGGCACATCGGAAGTTCGGGAAGCGTTATTTCATTGTGTGGTGAAAAACAAGTGGGTTTTATATCAAATCAGCCCTGTTGGCGTCAGTCTGGAAGACGTCTTTTTGAAATTAACGACAAAGGACACAACGGCATGAACTCACGAAAACTTTTCGCCATTACTCGCCGTGAACTTGGCGCTTATTTGTCCTCGCCCCTGGGTTATGTGGTGATGTTCGTTTATTTTTTGATCGGGGGTTTTTTCTTTTGGCTGATTACGTCAAGATCACACGCGGCGTCAATGACGTATATTTTTCAAAACTTTATGTTTATTTTTCTTTTCATTTCTCCGCTAATAACCATGAGGCTTTGGTCCGAAGAGGAAAAGAACGGAACCGCGGAGTTGCTAAAAACATCTCCTTTGACCGTCTGGGAAATAGTGGTGGGGAAGTATTTGGGCGCCTGCAGTTTTTTTCTGGTAATGTCCAGCGTGACCTTAGTTTATTTGGTATTCATTTTCGCTTTGGGTAATCCGGATGTAATGCCGCTGGTGGCGAATTACCTCGGTTATTTTCTCGGCGTAATGGCTTTTTTCTCCGTGGGATTGTTCGCTTCCACGCTGAGTGAAAATCAAATTGTTTCCGCGGTTATTTCATTTTTTGTTCTTCTTCTTCTTTGGGTGATTGGTGTGGCAGGGGACGGTGTTCAGGGCGCGGCAGGAGATTTTTTAAAATATGTTTCGATCATGAGTCATACCGATGATTTTTTTAAAGGGATCATCGATTTCAGCCATGTTTTTTATCTCTTGAGCCTTATTTTCCTCGGGTTGTTTTTGTCGGTGAAAGTTTTGGAAAGTAAGCGGAGTTAATATGAAAAAAACAGAATTTTTATTAAAAGTTCGCGAGAACAACACTATTGCTTTGTCGACAGGCTTGGTTTTGGTACTGGCGGGAACTTTAAGCGCGCTTATTTTAAATAATACCGCCTGGTGGAATTATCTTTTGATCGGGTTTGGGCTGATCATTTTAGGGCTCTTTTTGTACTCAAACCTTACAGAAATTAAAGAAGTTGGAAAAAAGCGGACGACCATTAGCCGAGCGAATCTCACTCTAGTTGCGGTGGCAATGCTGGGGATTGTAGGCGCGCTCAACTATGTTGTTTCCCGCCATCCATTGCGGATGGATTTGACGTCAAACAAATTTTATACCCTTTCGGATCAAACACTGGATGTGTTAAATCATCTGCCGCAAGACGTAAACGTGAGTTTGTTCACTTCTCCATCTCACGCGGCTCAGATGCAGGCTCAAATTCAAAGGGCGCAACAGCTTTTAGAGGAATATGGAAAGAAATCGACGAAATTTCATTTTAAGGTTGTGAATGTGGATAGCGATCCCGCGGAGGCCCGCCGCTACGGGATTCATGAATACAATACGATTGTGTTTGAAAGCGGCGATAACCGTAAGGACGTTCTTCAAAGAGATTACATCACTTACAGCATGATGGGCCGTCAGCCGATGCCGAAATTTCAGGGCGAGGCTGCCTTTACTTCCGCTTTAATCACTATGAGTGATACGACGCACCTGGTTTTTTATTTTACAGAGGGCCATGGTGAGAAGCCGCTTGTTAACCCTCAGCCGGATGGTTACACGACTTTTAAAGATATGTTGGAGAAAGAAAATTATACCGATAAAACCCTTAATCTTTTAAAAGACAATAAAATTCCCGATGACGCGGCCGGCATTGTGGTGCTGGGGCCGGTCAAATCCTTTCAACCTTCCGAGGCGGCTTTGTTGGAAACCTACCTGAAAAACGGCGGCAAGGTTATGTTGTGTTTGGATTTGATGGATCCTGTTTCCCGCCAGACCATTGTTAATACGGGACTTTCGACGCTTTTGAAAGATTTTGGTGTGAAAGTAGATAATGACTTGGCGATTGATGAGACCAGTTATCTTCCGCCTAACCCCAGCGCGATTCTTCCCCAATACGGAAATCATGATATCGTTCAAAAGTTATCCGATAATCATGTGCCGTGCTTGATGGTATTCAACCGCGAAATAGAAAAAATCGATCCGGTTCTCAAAGGCGCGACTTCAACCGTTTTACTCCAAACGACGGACAAGGGTTTTGGTGTTACTAATGTAAAAGGTCTCAAAGGGGCGGTATCTTATCATCCCGGAATCGATGTCAAAGGACCCATTCCGATCGCGGTCGCTTCAGAGTTTGATTTAACCGATGGTTCCAATAAAAAGGCCCGCCTGGTGGTTTACGGGAACTCGTTATTTTTCTCAAACCAGTTCGCCACTACTTTAGGGAACGCCGACTTGGCTTTGAATACTTTTGGATGGATGGCGGAACAGGAAAATAAAATCTCGATTCACCCGAAAGAAGAGGATCAACGAGTTCTAAATATCAGCAATGTCAGTAACATGTTGATTATTTGCGTGGTAATTATCCTGATTCCATTGGCGGCTTTAATCGCGGGTTTTGTGGTTTGGTTCCGCCGCCGTTCCATTTAACCATGAAAAAAATACCTCAAATTGTCTACTATCTGATCGCCGCACTCTTTTTAAGCGGCTATATTTATTTTTTTGAGCGCGGCGCGGTTAAGACGGATTCGGAAAAAGATAAGAAAACAAAAATATTTCAAGATTATGTCGCGGACGATGTCACTCAAATTAAAGTTGAAAATTTAGCCACCACGGTCAACGCATTAAAAGATCCCATTGTTTTGGATAAAGACAATAAGGACGCCTGGCAGATCACCGCTCCGCACAGCTTTAAGGCTGATGAAGATACGGTTCACACGGTTTTAAACGCTTTTTCCAATTTCAATCCAGAATCAACCATTGAAAAACCTACGAGTTACGCCGACTTTGGTTTAAACACTCCCTCGGCCCGATGTTCGTTAATGAACAAATCCGGAAAGAACTATGTGTTGTTAATTGGGGATAAGAGTATTACGGGAGCATCCATTTATGTGAAAACTCCTGATAAGCCTGACGTTTATATGCTTCCTCAATTTTCGGTGAGTAATCTGATTAAGGACGTTAACAGCTATCGCGACAAGTCCTTTTTTAAAGTCGATGATATTTTAGCCAATAAAATTCTAATTGTCCGGGATGGAAAAACCACTGTTTTTGTGAAAAACAAAGACAGCGTTTGGAGCATTACTCAACCGATTAAAGCCAAGGCGGACGCGCAAAAGATTAATAGTCTTTTCAGTTCGGTCAATAATCTGCGAATCTCGGATTATGTGGATGATAATCCTTCGAACCCTTCTATTTACGGCTTTTCAAATCCTCACGCCTCGATTGAGATTGAATCGGCGGATGGGAAAGAAAATCATAAGATTTTACTGGGCCGTAAAAAAATGAAATCGAACTTGTATTTCGTTAAATTGGGTGACCAACCCAATGTTTATTTAATTGATGGCTACATTGATAAAACCCTCGATATTAAAGTCGCGGATTACCGGGACAAAAGTATGATGAAATTTGATTCAGTACAGGCGAAAACTTTAACGGTTCAACACAATCACCAATCCTATGTCTACCAAAAGGATGATAAAGGCCAGTGGTCTTGCGCGGGCAGGGTAAAAGCGCAGGATGAAGCCGTTAATATTGTAACGGTACTTTCAGGATCGAGTATTATTGATTTCGCCTCAAAAAATAATTCCACAGGCCTTGGCGATCCGGATTATGTGATCGAGGTTTTGTTGGGTTCTGGAGAAAAAAGAGTTTACCGATTTGGCAACCGCCAAAAGGGGAATGTGTTTCTGACGCTGGATCAAAGCAAAGAAGTGTATCTGGCCTCGGCCACGCTGCCTTCCCAGATGGACGCTTATTACAGCGCCATCATGACACCGGTCGCGGTGTCGTCCCCAGTCGCGAAATAAGCTCGCGATTAAAATTAATTTGATGTTATAGTTCCCATCATGTCCACCAATGAAATAATCGACCGGCCGCGCTACTTTACGGACCATCTTAAAGATTTACGCAAAAGCCTAGTGCGTTCTCTGATAGTGGCGGCACTGGGGTTATGCGTCGCATTTTGGAAGTCCAACCTTCTTTTTGATTTTCTTTTGCACCCATTTAAAACGGTCTTATCCAAGTTTCCGGCTATGGCAGGCCAAATTCATACCCTCCAGACTTTGACGCCGGTCGAAGCTTTTATGATCAACATGAAACTGGCGGCTATTGCCGGTATTCTTTTGGCCTCTCCTTTTATTTTGCGCGAATTGTGGTCTTTTGTTTCTCCAGCTTTAAAACCGGATGAGAAAAACGCGGTCTTGATGGTTTTCTGCCTTGGTTTATTTTTTTTCTTAGGTGGAGTGGCTTTCGGCTATTTCATTATTGTTCCGATTTCATTGGAATTTCTGATGAAATACAACCTGGATTTTAATTTTATTCCTCAATGGACTCTTCAGGGTTATTACGGTTTTGTGGTTAATTTTTTGCTGATTTTTGGCTGTGTTTTTGAACTTCCGCTGGTTTTGGCCGCGTTGGTAAGTGTTGGCATCGCAACGCCCGCTTTCTTATCCCAAAAACGGAAGCACGCGATTCTTGGAATTTTTATTTTATCCGCTTTCATCGCACCCAGCGCAGACCCCATCACTCAAACCATTGTGGCAGTTCCTTTGATTATTTTGTACGAAATCGGTATTTTGCTTTCTTATTTAGCCGTTCGTCGCAAGAACAAGTAAGTTTTCATCTCGTTGACATTTCATGCCCACATCCCGATAATTCGTTGGTAGACAAGTTGAAGGATGTAATTCTTGGAGGAAGCGAATGAAATTTTTTCTCGATACGGCCAACATTAATGAAATTAAAGAGGGTTTGGCCTTGGGTTTAGTGGACGGTGTCACGACGAATCCTTCGTTGGTAGCCAAAGAAGGCGTTAATTTTCACCAGAGAATCAAAGAAATTTGCGCCGTCGTAAACGGTTCGGTTTCGGCAGAAGTTACGGCACTGGATTTTGAGGGAATGATGAATGAAGGCCATACACTAGCAAAATTGCACCCAAACGTTACGGTCAAAGTTCCCTTGATTCCCGAGGGAATCAAAACCTGCAAGGCTTTAAGCTCTGAAGGCATTAAAGTGAATGTCACCCTGTGTTTTTCACCATCACAAGCGCTTCTGGCGGCGAAAGCGGGCGCGACTTATATCAGCCCATTTGTGGGTCGTTTGGACGATGTTTCAACGGATGGTATTCAGTTGATCAAGGATATTATTCAAATTTATAAGAACTATGATTTTAAAACACAGGTTTTGGCGGCATCTTTAAGGCATCCCATGCATGTGGTTCAATCCGCTTTGGCCGGTGCTCATGTGGGCACTATGCCTTTCTCAGTCATTAAACAGCTTTTTAACCATCCGCTCACGGACATTGGTTTAAAAAAGTTTTTGGCTGATTGGGATAAGGTGAAAGATCAAGTTTCCAAATAAGGTTTAAGAAAATTAGGACAAAAGGGTGGTTTTTAACCACCCTTTTTGTTTTTTTAATGGGTCATCAATAATGGAAGTGTCTTCAATCGGTAAGATTCTGATAGGAATAGGTTTAGCAGTAATTCTGATAGGACTTTTTATTACGTTCGGCGGAAAATTCATTCCTTTTGGCCGATTACCGGGCGACATTCGAGTTGAGAAAGAAAAGTTTTCATTTTATTTTCCGGTGGTTTCCTGTTTGTTAGCGTCCGCTGTTTTTTCGTTCATCCTATGGATTCTTTCTAAGTTTAAATGATCCAAGTTCCGCTTATTTTACTTATGGTTAGTCTGACTGTTGGGTGCTTGCCTTTGAGGTCTTATGTTTCAACAGGAAAACCCCTTACCGAACCCGAGGTTGAAAAGAGTTTCAAACCTCACGAAGAAAAGTTGACCAATCTTATCCGGGTTGCGGTGGTAGTTCGTCACCCCTCGGTTCAATTAATCATTCCAGATCAATTTAACTTGACCGGCCTTTCCCCTAGCAATTCCACTGTGGTGTATAAAGACGGAAAGAAATTCATGCAATTTGAGGTAACAGTACATGATCTTGAAAATGCCAGGGCTTTTATAAAGCCAAATGGGGAGGGTGAAGTGTCGGTTGATGGCAACCGATATAAGGGTGCCATTGAACTAGTTGAAGAAAAGAATGGTTGCCTAACGGTTATCAATGAACTTTTTTTAGAAGAGTATGTGATGGGGGTTTTGGCTGGAGAAATACCCGGCAGCTGGCCCATCGAAGCTTTGAAAGCCCAGGCGATCGCCGCCAGAACTTTCGCGCTTTACAAGCAGGGTGAGGCCAAGAAAAAAAATCAGACCTATGACATTGAAAATACGGCTTCGGCCCAAATGTACATCGGCTCAAGGCTGGTAAACCAAAATATCCGTCAGGCCGTTATGGAAACTCGGGGAGAAATATTGACCTATCGGGATGAGCCGATCATGGCGGTTTTTCACTCTAATTGCGGAGGGGAAACCACCGGCGCGACGGATGTCTGGGGCCAGGATAAGCCCTATTTGAGACCAGTCTCCTGCGATTTTGGAAATCACGGTCCGCATTATCAGTGGAAGGAAGCCATTAAAGTTTCGGATATTGTGCGTAAACTTCGGGCGGCCAATATTTCCATCTATGATATTGTCCAAATTTCATCAGTTGAAAGAGATGAAAGTCATCGCGTGAAAGTATTATCACTTATGGACGGAGACGGCGTAAAAAGACAAATTAAAGGCGCGGTTTTTCGCATGGCGGTGGGCCCCGATCTTATACGGAGCACCCGCTTTGAAGCGCAACTCCAGGGGGACAAGATAGAATTTAACGGTTGGGGTTGGGGCCATGGCGTGGGGCTTTGCCAGGAAGGTGCCAATGGAATGGCGAAGGCGGGATATGGCGCTTTTGACATACTCCGACACTATTATTACGGAGTTATATTGGACAAAATGAGAACCGAATGAAGCTAGACCTTTTTGATTACCATTTACCGGCGGAGTCGATCGCCCAAAAGCCCCTGGCGAAAAGGGATGGTGCCCGTATGCTGGTTTTAGACCGAAAAACTGGCCGTGTGGAACACAGCCACGTGAAAGACCTGGCTCAGTGGCTCTTGGCTGACGATTTAATGGTTGTCAACCAAACCAAAGTCATTCCTGCCCGACTTTATGCCGTCAAACTCGACACAGGCGCCAGACTTGAGATATTTTTACTTCGTCCCGCGTTCAATGAACCGCCCAATGAATGGGAAGTTCTTATTCATCCGGCCAAGCGCATTAAAGGCGTGGTGGTTCTGAAGCTTGAACCCAAGGGGGAAGTGGCGGTTTTGGAATCATTAGGTGAGGGGCACTTTCTAGTTCGGTTTAATAAAACCGGAAACTTTAAAAAATTCTTAAACCAGAACGGGCACATTCCCTTGCCGCCCTACATCAAACGCAAGGACGAATTGGCTGATAGGGAACGTTACCAAACGGTTTTCGCGAGAAAAGACGGATCAGTGGCGGCTCCCACGGCGGGGCTTCACTTTTCCCCCGCTTTATTGGCCGATCTTAAAAAGCATGGGATTCGCCAGGCGTCCGCGGTTTTGCATGTGGGGTTGGGAACTTTTTTACCGGTTGATGCGGATGAAATTGAAAATCATGTCATGCATCCCGAAAGAGTAGAAGTGTCCCCAATTCTTTCAAAAGCGATTCAAAGTACCAGGGATCGACATGGGCGGGTAGTGGCTATTGGGACAACAGTAGTCCGTGCTTTAGAGTCTTCATCTCAAGAAAGTGGATTAGTAAAACCTGGATCGTTTGAAACTCGAATCTTTATAACACCGGGTTACACGTTTAAGATAATCGATGTGCTTTTTACTAATTTTCACCAGCCTAAATCCACGTTGCTCATGCTGGTCAGTGCCTTCGCGGGCCGCGAGAGAATTTTGGCGGCTTATCAAGAGGCCTTGAAGGAAGGTTATCGCTTTTTGTCCTATGGCGATGCCATGTTGATTCTTTAAATTCTAAAAAAATTACGGCCCGAATTTTTCAATACGGTCGTTGCCCCAATCGGTTACATATATGTTTCCATTCGAATCTACCGCAATGCCCGCGGGAATAGAAAATTGGCCATTACCCTTACCGGTCGTTCCCCATCGAGTTATATAAGTACCGGACGTTGTGAATTCTTGGATGCGGTTGTTTTCAGAATCCACTACATAAACATGATCTTGGACATCAACAGCTAAACCCTCAGGCGTGTCAAACTCGTCATTTGCTTGGCCCTTTTCTCCCCATTGGGAAAGGTAATTTCCCGATGGACCGAGTTTTTCAATGCGGTTGTTGTTGCTGTCGGACACGTACAAATTATCTTTTGAATCGATAGCGATGCCCATTGGCGTTCTAAATTGTCCGTCACCCGTTCCGATTTCTCCAACTTGGGATAGGAAAGTCCCATTGGAAGTGAATTCTTGAATTCGATTATTGCTACAATCGACAACCCATATATTTCCTTGAGTGGTTACGGCCAGTAACGCTGGATTGAATAGCTGTCCCTTTTTCCTGCCGTAGCCTCCCCATTCCAAAATGAAGGTTCCGTCAGAGGTGTATTTCTTAATGCGGTTGTTTAATGTGTCGGCCGTATAAAGGTTTCCGTCTCGATCAACCGCTACACCCAGAGCATGGTGGAATTGATTCTCGCCCTTACCTCGGCTACCCCAATCCGTCAGGTAGGATCCGGTGGAATCAAAGACCTCGATCCGGTCGTTGGCGTAATCTGCCACATAAACCCTTTCTTTATTGTCCACGGCGATACCGTAGGGATTCCATAATTGACCTTTTGCGGGGCCTGAACCTCCCCATTGAGCCAGAAAAGTATGGGAGGAGGACTGGGCGGGGGAGGGAGTAGGATTCGAGATGCCTCCATAAAGCGGTATGGAGCATATCGCCATTAAAACCCACGGAAGCCAGCGTGACTTCCTTTGCGTAAGATTTTTCATATCGTTCCAATAAAATGGATTTGATTCAGAAACTAATTTGATTAAGAATTCCGATTAACTTTATACTAGGATTTCTTAGCTGCCAATAGGGTTTCCTAACGTTTATTATCCAAGTCGAAAAGGATAAGTCTCAAATGGTTTTAGAACTAGAGATCAGAACTACCCTCGATGGCTTAATTGAAAAATTTATTCAAGGTTCCCCTTTTTTTCATTTCTGGAAAGCCAATCGGATTAACGCCGCTATTTCAGAAAAGTTCCTGATTTCATTTGATTCGTTGGTAAAAAGTTTTCCGGCATTGATCGCCGTCGGAGCGTCGCGGGAAGAGGATGAAGCGACTCGCACCGTCTTGGCTGTCAATTTGTATCAGGAGTGCGGCGAGGGAGATGTAAAACGAACCCACCACGCGATTTACCGAAAATTTATCGATACCGCAGGTATCCATTTAACAAACGACTCCGAAAGCGCCTTTGCCGCAGAGTGGCGGACAAGTTTATTTGAATATGTAAAGGAAACGAAAAGTGGTGGGGCGGCACTGGGAGCTCTGGCGGCCGGCGAATTTCTGGCCCAACCAGCGTTGTCTCGAATTTACTCGGCGATTAAGACTTACTACCCACAGGCCGATCATGAATATTTCGAAAAACACCTGGTATTAGAAGAAGACCATGTCCGGGAAATAACCGCTATCATCGCGCTTAAGACAAAAGCCGATGACGAATGGGAAGAAGTCCTCGCCGGATTCAAGTTCGGACTATCGGTTTGGGAAGCTTACTTTAATCACTTAATTGAATTCGTTGTCACTAAAAAATAAAGTAAAGGTTACTTGAAAACCGGCAGTGGACTGACACGGCAGCATCCTAGCTTTACGATTTCAGTGAAATGAAGCTGCATCATGGCTTTGAGGTATTTTTCTTGGGCTACTGCAAGTCGCTTCCGGTGCTCAAAGGTATCGCAAAACAACAACACCAAGTCCCGGCCATTGGCGATGTGGGGAGGCTCGTCCTTTTCAATGTCGATCACGGCATTCATCAATTCTTCATCAAACAATATTTTAAAAATGCTGGTTTCCAAATCGGTCATTGAAGAAAGCACGATCTCACCGGCAAACTGATTCGTCGCGGCAATTTCGGAAGCGGTTTCAGCTTCCATCTGAATTTTTTGCATTTCGACGAGAATCTCAGGGAGTTTAAATTCGGCAATTCGCGGTTCGGAACCAAAACGGCGCAATTGTTGGGCAAAGATGTCGTAATGGCGTATTTCATCCCGGATTTGCCTTGCCAGTCTTAACTTCAGATCGACCTGATCATCAGGCAAAAGCATTATTTCGCGGGCTTGAGAAACAGTACCGAAATACCATTCGGACCAGGCTCGTCGTCTCATGTAGGTAACTAGAGCGTCTTTATAAACTTCCGGTTCCAGTGTAATGAATTCGTATTTCCTGGAGTCGTAAAGATTGTCCCCAATATTTTTGGCACGATGATAAAGAGCCTGCATGAATTCGTTAGCGGTGAATCTCATTAAATCTTCTGCGTTCCAGCGAGAATAGGAAGGAACGCTTAATGGTTTGTCTACGACTGGATGTTTGGTTTTATCCGTATTTTGCATTGTTTTCTCGATTTTAAGACTGTTAAAACAAACCTTCTTCTAGATTGATTCCGTACCAGATTTCCAAGCCTATCACACTGGTGGCTTCCATTTCACCTTTCATGGCATCGGAGGCCATAAAAGCCGGTGCTTTCGACACATCGGATGCCTCGTGGACCACAATGGCCACCTCTGGATTTCCTGGTAGGTGGTGGATGCTGTAATGAGTGTTTTTGTATTGCCGACCCGGGTGATTATGTTTTCCACCATCCTCTTTGTAAAAGCAATCCAGCCAAAACTTATAATCTCGCACTTCGTTTCTCGCGATTACTATTCCTCCCGTCATCTTAGGCTGATTTGTATATTGACGTTCGGTTGTATCCAAACCGTACCAAACCATGGGAATTTGAACGTCCGCTTTATCCATTGCGGACATGAATTCAGGAGATCGGACAAATTCTACGCCCTTTTCCAAATCCGAACACTTCAAAGTCTCAATCATCATATGGGAATCTTTTAAATCACGATGCAGGCTAAAAGCAGAAAATCCGTGAGATTTCAAATTTTCTCCTTGCTCCAGAAAAATTCTTTTAAAGGTTTTGATGTTCTTGGTCTTTTGACGAATAAAGACTGTTCCAGAGGTATTGATGGAATGGCGATTGTTTTTGCACGCAGTCACAAAGGCAGAAATTAAAAAAACGAGAAGCGCCAACCTCAAAAAATAAATTTTCATCACTCTCTCCGGCTACTTTTCAAATTTATTTAATTCAGTTTGGGCTTGAACTACTAGTGGATGGTCGTTTGGGAAGTGAGAGTTTAAGATATCAATGGATTCTTGAATATTTTTTAGCGCCTTAGGTTTTTCTCCAAGGGCCCATTCGACTTGCGCCAATTGGAATAAATCCAAGGCTACCTGGGGATGACGCGGATTATAAGCTTCTTTTTCCGTTGGAAGTATTTTTTCCCATAAGGCTTCGGAGGATTTAATATCTCCGGCAGTGAAATAAGCTTTGGCCATACGTTTCAGATAGGGAAGAGATTGATAGGTGTAAACGGAGCCGACATAACGCTGATCGATCTTAAACGCTGAAGCGTATAGAGGCTGAGCTTTTTGATCCGAACCCCGGACGCGAAAAAAATCGGCCAGACGGGTCATTGCGTCGGAAACTCGAATATCGTCGGCATGGAAATTCTTTTGGGCGATATTCAAAGATTTTTGAAGACAGGATTGGGCTTGGGGGGCATTGTTTTCCAACTGATAAGTTTGGGCAAGAAGATTGAGAAGCACGATCGAAAAATCAGGATTCACCGGAGAAGTTTTTTCGGCGGCAGACAAAGCTTTTTGGAAAAGGTCTTGAGCCTGGGAATACTTGTGAAAATTCAGCTCGATTTGGCCTAATAAACATTGGGTTTGCGCGAGAATGAAGGGGTCGAGAGAGGTATCTGACTCCCTTAAAGTCAGCGCTCTTTTGGCCGCCAATTCGGCCTCCACCAGACGGCTCAGATCATTGTAAAGTCCCGCTAAATCTTCCAAAGGCCCGGCGATATTCGGATCGTTGGCGCCGAAATTTTGTTCCGTTAAAGCCAATGCCCATTTGTAATCTTTTTCCGCTTTGACGTAGTCGGCCACATAACGATAAAGAGTGCCGAGATTGTCGTAAAGCGAAACCAATGAAGGGTGAAGAGGGCCTTTTAATTCCTCGTCGATTTTAAGGGCTTTTTCCTCGTTCAGGATAGCGGCTGAAAATTTCCCATCCCGGATTGAATTAACGGCGCCGCTCTGGGAAACATCTAGGGTATAGCCGTCCATCATCGGCCCGGCAGACCAAACGGCCGTAACGATGAAAAAGAGAAGCATCGTGATAATCGGCATCAAGCCGATAAGAAATATAATTTCTTGGGATTTTTTCCTGGATTGAAATTCCATTTAATTACCGTTCGTGAGCGGCGGGGGAGTGGGAAGAACCGGAAAGGCTCTTTGGGGATATGACGGACAAACGGGGCCAATGGCGCCGATGTTCATGTCGCGCTCAAATTCATCTATCCAACCGGAAGAACTTCCGCCGTCAGTAGAATAAACGGTCCTGGAAAGGTGGGGACCTCCGTCAAAAGTCAAAATGGCCGCCTCAGCCAAACCGCCCGAATTCCCCGCGTCTGAAATGACGTAACAATCTTCGCATCCCGGCTCATTTTTGGAAGGGCGGCCCGAATCGGTTTGAAAAACCAGGAACCAGCATTCCGGTGAAAAATTAGAAACGCTTCGGTTATCAAAACCGATGGTAACCCACTGAAAGGATGCCGGGGCCTGGTCCGGCGTCAGCGCGACTGCCGTGTGCACCGGATAAGTTTTATGAATTTGGAAATTGTTTTTCAGGATCATGTAGTTCAAGGGATATTTTGGATTTCCCTTTTTTTTGACCCGGATGGCAAAAGCGCTGGAAAGCGTACCGCAGTGAAAATGAAGGGCTTGACCTTGGAGCACCTGATGAATTTTATCTTTCGGGTCGTCGTTTCCATAGATGGGGCGTAAACCGGCGTTGTCGTAAGGATTTCCCTGAAGCTGGGAACCGGAGCCGTAAAGGGCGTAAATCGGTTCTTGATTTAAAATGGTCCAGTGATCCTTTTCGCTGGAAAGGACATTGGTATTGGGATCCGGACTTCCATCATTGGGATGAAGATGATTAAGCACGTCGGTCGAAAGAAACGAGGCCCAGTTGTCGGGTCCGATCGTGCCGACGGGATGGTCGCCGCCTCGTTTCACATCTTGTTCCACTACCAGGTGATAGACCTTGTCTTTGATAAGGGGGATGGAATCAAGGGGAATAGTGCACCAACTTTGGGGGAGAGGAATGTAACTGGAATAAGTCAAAAATTCCCCGGAAGGTATACCGTTGTTGTCCTCCTGTAAGCCGACGATATAAGCAGGCGGTTTGGTAGCATCCATGCAATAGACAGCCACTGCCGTAACGTTCATGTCGGCCTGGCAGGTGAATCGGTACGAAATTTTTTTGTCCGATGAATCAAGGGTTGTTGAAAGCCTTTTGTTAACCACAAACCAGTTGCCAAAATCCGACCAAGCCAGTGGTGTGTTTATGATAAAGATCATTAAACACAAAAAAGAGCTTTTCAAAAATCCCATATTTTTCCTGTCTGTTTAGAAAATGTCATATTTTCAATGAAATAAGGCATGTTTTTGCCCTCTGTTAGGGTACCAAAATCGGCCAATAATAGGCATAAACTGTGATATTCTTTTCATGTAATTTAGTTTAAGGATTGACATGAAATTGGCATCGAAAAGTGGCCTTTTCTGATGCTTGGGTTGAAGAAATTCCTAAAAATTAACTAAGTTTCAGATTTATTTTGATATTTTTAGGGGAGCGGTACAATTGAATTTTTTTGCGAGTGGCAAAAAACGATTTAAGCTTTGGGGCGGTATTCCCCTTACCGTTTACGTAATTTTTGTTGTCATTTTTATTCTTCGTCCGAATTCAGTCTTTTCCCAATGCGCTTGGGAAGCGGGCAATACGGGCGCCCCCTGTGTCTTTACCCAAGGCACCTCGAACGATAATTGCTTGGTGGGAACCTATTCGGCTCCCAGTACCGACGCCATCAACCAATTCTATACTTATGGCGCCTCGGGTGTGTCTGTTCTTTACTGTAGTGGAAGCACAGCGGGAGCGAACTCCCCCGAAAAAATCACCATGCAATGCTTTCCGCCCGCCGGCGCGACCATCCAAGCGGCCTTTTTGGATGTGGTGGAATATGACGGCGGCGGTAATAATCCACCGGCTTGCACAACATCCGTTGATTTAGGAGGGGCTGCGACTCCGGTGGGAACTATGACGGGTATTGGAACTCTCTCGAATCTTTTCATCGACCCGAGATATGGCGATCCCAACGCCCCCAATGACTATCCGGATCAAACCGCTTTTAATATTCAATATAACGTTACCGGCGAGGTTTCCCTTCTCACGCCCAGCTATACGGTGACCTATCCGAATCTTTGTGCCGGCATGCAGGCCTGGTCGGCGTCACTGGTGATTGTCTATACCGTTCCAGCTCCCGGCATTTGCGGCGCAGTAGCCATCGATGATGGACTTTTTTATTTTGATGAGGGTGATACGACAACTGTCGGCGGTAATTTACTGGATGAGGGGGTCACCCCTTTTGCTCCGACTGTGGATTGGAGCTGTGCGGATCCCGCAACCAGTTGCGGCACCAATTCCTTTTCTGTTTTTGGAGGGAGTCAATACGGGTTGAACGGAAGCGGCACCCAGCCTGATCCCTTTACAGATAATTTTTATGGCGTCACGGATCCCGCTCCAGCCGCGCCACCAACCTCAGATCCCGCCGCGAGCGAATGGCTTGATTGCAACACTTACGGTAGTTGCGGTCAGCCGACAGGTTTTGACCAGACCTACACAGGTGTTCCAACGTCGGGCGTTAACAAAATTACGTGGGCTTTGGGAAATGCCGACGCTGATCCCGATAAACAACAGTATTGGGTGAACATGATTGTGGGCGGTTGTAATTCCACCTGCGTTACCCCAACCGATACGAATACACCAACAAACACCAGCACTAATACTCCGACGAATACTCCAACAAATACAAATACGAATACAGTAACGCCTACACCTACCAATACCGCCACGAACACAAACACACCTACTCCGACGAATACCGCGACTAACACCAATACAAATACGGTTACCAATACAAACACGAACACTCCAACCAATACCAACACAAAAACGCCTACCAATACCCCTACCGTGACGGATACGAATACGCCAACCAATACGGCTACGCCTACAGACACTAACACACCGACAAACACAGCTACTAACACGGTTATGAATACGCCAACTAATACGGCTACGAATACAAATACAAATACAATCACAAATACAGCAACACCCACACCCACCAATACCCCTACCCATACGGCCACAAACACCCCAACCGTGACGGACACGAATACGCCAACCAATACGGCTACGCCTACAGACACTAACACACCGACAAACACACCTACAAACACGGTTATGAATACACCAACCAATACGGCTACGAATACAAACACTAATACACCCACAAATACAATGACACCTACACCCACAAATACGCCGACCCACACAGCCACAAACACCCCAACCGTCACTAATACGAATACGCCGACTAATACAGCTACGCCCACAGACACTAATACACCAACGAATACCCCCACCAATACGGGTGTGAATACGCCTACCAACACAGCCACTAACACCAACACCAATACGCCCACCAATACCGACACGGTTACGGACACGAATACACCGACAAACAGCGTGACACCTACAACAACGAGTACTCCTACCAATACAGCTACAAACACGCCAACCGTTACCAATACGAATACGCCTACCAATACGGCCACCATCACTGACACAAATACCGCAACTAATACCGCGACCAATACGGGCGTGAACACGGCTACCAATACAGCCACAAATACAAACACGAACACGTCTACTAATACCCCAACCATCACTGACACAAATACCGCAACTAATACCGCGACCAATACGGGTGTGAACACGGCTACCAATACGGCCACAGTCACGGACACCAACACAGCGACGAATACCTCGACCAATACGGTGATGAATACTCCTAGTAATACGGCCACGGTTACAGACACTAATACGGTTACAAACACCGCGACCAATACGGGCGTGAATACGGCTACCAACACAGCCACGAACACATACACGAACACGCCGACAGAGACAGCAACCAATACGGTTCAAAACACGCCGACCAATACGGCCACTATGACGCCTACGAATACGGACGCGAACACTCCTACCAATACCATGACCAGTACGCCTACTCGTACACCGACTTCGACTGCGACAGTTACCCCAACATCGACACCCATGGCCGGCGTGACGATGGCTAAAAATGCTTCGGAGACGACGGCGCAGGCAGGTACCACGTTTACGTACTCGATTGGAATTACAGTGACAGGGAATAGCGTGAATAACATGGTGGTGACGGACGTATTGCCATCCGGATTGACTCTTGTGGCATTTGGAACCATTCCAGTTGGAACCGTGACTGTCTCGAATTCGCCGAATTTGAAATGGACATTGCCTTCGCCTCTGGCGCCGGGGACTTACCAATTGACCTACCAGGTACTGGTCAGTAGCACGGTAGCGGGAGGAACGCTTACGAATAAGGCTCAATTGACTTATACGGGGTTAGCGACGCCTATCACCTCCAGCGTGAATGTACAGGTACCAGGATTGTACACAGTGAACATCGATATTTATAACTCGGCTGGGGAAGTAGTAAAGGTCATACCGGTTCAGAGTTTTTCACAGCCGATCAACGCCATCACGCTGTCAACGAGCAATTTGATTACGACTTTGCAAGGGCCGGGGAGCATTATCAACATCTATTATGACGGAATTTTAATCGGCACCTGGGATGGTTCCAACAATGGCGGAAATCCCGTGACGAACGGAAATTATATGATCAAGGTGGATAGTGTTTCACCCCAGGGTGTGGTGACCAGCGTACAACAGGACGCCACAGTCAACCGTAAACTGTCCAATATCACGGCTAATATTTATAACTCGGCGGGTGAAATAATTCGGACGTTATATTTTATGGTGAGTGACGCGACTGATTCACAAATGACAAACGTGAACTTAAGCTCGAACATAATGACTTTGGGGTCAAACCCCAGTGGAAATGCTTCCATTTTGCAGATAGTCGTTAATACGACCGGAGGGACACCCGTTACCCTGACTTGGGATGGGACGAATAACTCCGCGGCGGATGTAACGCCGGGAACTTATGAAATTCAATTGCATTGGGATAATGGGCAAGGACAGACAACGAATATCACCCGTAGTGTCATCGTGGTGGGAGGCGGGGCGAGCGGAACGGTGATAGCCGAACCAAATATGTTAACGAACGGTCAGACCCTGACCACGTTCAATGGAATTGGTATCGCGAACGCGTGGATATTAAACGCAAAAGTTTACACCATCGCGGGGGAACTGGTGAAATCCCTACCGGGGTCGCCCGG
>OLLS01000035.1_pt1 | contig 41510 bp, 66 predicted proteins | sample 1604631 | NCBI WGS metagenome assembly OLLS01 (sample SAMEA104055725, study PRJEB20765) | soil metagenome | biome: Arctic tundra; feature: Polygonal ground; material: soil | place: USA | collected 2011-09 | depth 0-0.5 m | reverse complement strand
TATCAAAACAATATCAATTGGAATACTGAAAAGCTGGCCGATCATGTTCAATTTGCGTGGGCCAAGGCTTCGCAGGGTGTTAGCGAAGTGGACCCTTTATTTGTCGCTCATCGCGCTGGAATCAAGGCGGCGGCCCTTGCATTTGGTGCCTATCATTTTTTCAACCCAAGCGAAGATCCTGTGGTTCAAGCTACTCATTTCGTCAATACCGTTGCCGTACTTGCGCCCGGTGACAAGCTGGCCATTGATTGGGAAACCACCGATGGGATGCCCACCGCCCAAGACCGAATGAATGGCCTGATATTTCTGCAAACTGTCCATCAATTGACAGGCATTCCGGCCAAAAAACTGTGGATCTATGGCCCTCCGCACTTTTTGCAAGCCCTTGGTCTTGACGCTAGATTTGCCGAATATCGCCTATGGGTGGCTCATTATGGAGTGGTTTGCCCGCTGATTCCTCTTCCCTGGACCACATTTGGAATTCATCAGTACAGCCAAGCGAACGGAATTGATAGCGACCGCTTTAATGGTACAATCGAGCAATATCTCAGCTAGCCATTAAAGGAGCGAAAATGGACCTTGTGACTGCCCTGATGACACTTTTCAGCGGCAATCTGGCTCCTGAAGATTTTAAGACGTTTTTGCATGGAGCCATGCAGGCCGATTTCACTGCATGGTCGATAAAAATCGCCATTGTTTGGTTTTTGATGGGTTCTAAGGTTAGAAGCGAATTAGCGGAGGTTCGCGCAAGCTTTGCCGGTATCGTTGCTGATATAAGAAAAGATTTTACTGACCACTTTGGGAAGGTCGAAATAGGTCTTGCCGCCGTGGCTGGTGAGATGAAAGAGTTGAAAGAAAATGTTTCAACGGATCTGAGCAAACACTCAGCAATCCTGGGAGACATGAAAACGGATGTTACGGATTTAAAAACACGAGTTGGAAAACTCGAAACTAAATAGGGGGATTTTATGGCTCAAGCAGATGCATTAGCAGCTCAAGCGGTTGCAGACGGTGTTCTTTATCAAGCAGGTTTTTCGGACGGCGTGGCTTCCGTTGCTTCACCGACTGGTGACGTGACCGCAGCTCAAGAGGCTTTGGATATTGCCGCCGCAGTGGCCGCAGCTACCGCACCTCTCAACGCACAGGTGGCAGCCTTACAACTTGGCGCAACACAAGAAGCCGCACTTTTGGCAAGTGTTCAAGCTGCTGCTCAAAGTCTTGTGGCACTCTTGAATCCGCCCGTTACCGCTCCCGTAGCAACAACTTAATTTATAAACTAAAGGAGTTTAACATGCCAACTACAATCGCTACTGTTCCGCTAGGAAGTGCCGGTTCTCTCGTTGTAAGTGAAAGTGCTGGAGTTTTGACCATTGTGGGCACCGATGCAATTCCATCGGCTGGAATCACTGTGGGTCTAAATGTCGGGATCTCGGCCATTGGTTTGGTCAACGCTTGGGCCGCAGGTACTACAAACGCCGCACTTAAAGCTGGATTGACCGAACTGGCTTTGCTGTTGAAAGCTTTGCCGGTCTAATGACGACTGCTGCGCCCACCACCGATAATGCCGCGTTGGACTTCTTAAATGGAGTCATCGGCGCGCTTATGTCGAGCGGTGAGGTCGCGGCGGAAGCCTATATCACGGCCTCAGACCCGGCATTATTCGCAATTCCGATAGTCGCCTGGATAATTGATGAAGGCGTTGTGTATCTAGGACAAATTTTGAGCATCGCGGGTCAGAAATTTGGCGATGCTTTAATCATCGATTTTCAGACAGGATCGGAGCAAGCGAGTGTTTTATCTACTGGAACTGCTTTGGCTATCGCTCAAGCCTCTGGAAACGCGGCGGCTATCGCTAGTGCGGTTGCTTCTGCTAGCAATGCTTGGAAGTCTGCTATCAACTTTGACGGTTGGGGGACTCCTACTTAGCCTCGACGCGTGTACTTCCATCCCGATTAACGATCACGAATTTTGTGGATCTCTCGGCGCTAATGGCGCTTCTTGTTGGTATCTCTTGACCAATGAAAATGAACAAATGTCATTGCAGCAATTCGCGGTATGGTGGGATGATTTAAAAGACCCCAAGGTGGCAACCAGTGTTTCGACTTTGATGGATTGGAAGGGCGACATCGAACAGATGTGCACCATTACTAGTGATTGCACGAAGGGACAACTGGCGCAGGTTAGTGCTTTAGGTTCGAAAATGAACACCGCCATAGTAAAGGCGAAGGCTAAGAAGTGATCGGTGGAATATCTGGTGGTGGTCTGTCTTGTGATAATGGTACTTTTAACTTTGTGAAGGAATAAAAAAATGACGCCTAAATATTTGCTCCAAGACAATCTCGGAAACTCTGGAACTTACATTCAGATGACTCAAGGCGAGTCGCGTACAATCAAGGTCTTCCCCTTGAATGCCGATGGAACGCCTATGGTCTTTACGGCGACTCTCTCAACCATTGTTGCGGCTATTTATACGACCGTAAACCTTGCATCAATCAAAAAGAGTTTGGCGTTATCCAATCTAACTAAGCTTATATCTACTGATCCGGCCGGCTGCCTTGGGTTTGAATTTACTCTCACTGGTGCCGATACTGCGAGCATTGTTGAGAATAGTTCTGGCATTCCCATGCTCATCACAATCACGGACAGCGCCGGAAACGTGACTGAGCTGAATTTCTTGGAAGCTTTCCTGATCGATGTGCCGGTGGTTTTAACTTAATTTTAAGGTGGGGCGGTTCCCCCTAAGCGGGGACGCAATGGCCGAAAGGTGCGCCGCTCTCATCTTTTTCAAAAAAACAGGCGCGCCATCCATGGCGGCCCATAATCATTCTGGCATTTGTGGTGTGGAAAAGCCATACTTTCGGGCCTTCTCAACCAACGTCGTTCGATTCAAATGCAAATGCGCCGCTGCTTGGCTCTTGTTCTGGCCGAATCTTTCAAGCGTTTGGCTTAGAATCGTGCGCTCAATATCAACTAGCATGTTCCAAAGCGGTAACCCTTGGTGTTCGTCATAATTTATATTGACTGAGAATCCATCCCCAGCGACTTCAAATGTCATGGTGTTCCTTCCGTGGCGCATTCTTCGCGCTTGATTGTGATTTCTTTACTCGCATGAAAACAAAGGCGAACGTATTTCCCCTTTATTTGTACAACTTCAATAAGCATCTCGCCGTTATTTACGACGATTCGGTCCCCCTCTTTGCGAGTCATCATGAGCCCGCTCATTGTCGAACGCTTCTTAAAGTTTGGCATTTACCGCTCAAGATCTCGAAGATAAAGCTTTCGCATATCTTCTAAATGGAATTTTGTGGCCTTCATTTCTCCTGCTAATGGCTGGTCAGGGTAAAGCCCCATTTGTTGGAGCGCATTCACCAAGGCCCGCAAGACCTTCTCAGCGCCTTCGCCTTTGCGTAGCTCAGTGACTGGGAGAGGCTGACTCTCATCCACCAGGTGTTGCTTGAATTCGATGGTTATAGCTGTGCGATTTTTCTCGCCAGGCTCCTCAACAATCAATATTCGGTGGCGGCGATTCAAAAAGTCGTAGTCATATTCTCCGATCATTCCTCGTCCCCCTCTGGTTTTGGAAAAAAGACCTGCGTGAAAGTCAGTTCTTCTTTTGTGAGAGTCCGTGTTTCTTTAAAGCCGCAGCATGTGACATCTATGGTAATTGGGCCGGTGCCTTCTGCCTTTATGATAATCGGCTGGCCACCACAACGGCCACATTCTAGGCGCTGCCCAAGGCCATATTTCGGCGGCTCCCGCCAATTGTGCTTCTCAGTTTTCATGGTCTTCCGCCAATAATTGTTCTAGTTTTCGGCGTTCTTCAATCAGCTCCTCTTGTCCGTGCAGGATAATCATTTGCTTGAATACCGGCCGGAGGTGCGAGCAAGCGGGCATATAAGTTTCGGACATCTTGCCCGCAGCATTGCGCGAAAGCCAATTTGTGCCATCAACTGAGGCGTCAACCATCCATTTTAAGGACGATTCAAGTTCTGCCAAAAGTTGGCGCTTGGTCGCTATGTCTTTCTGTTTATTGCTGGCGCTCATATTTTACGTCTGATTCTTCGCTGGGGCCTTAAGTGGCCTTCCGCTTTCATCCATTGGTGGTGCTTCAACATTTCCCCCGCTGCTTTCTGCTGATCCCATGCCTTCTTGACCTTCATTCCCAATCGGCTCGACTGACGCCGAGGCTTGCTGGGCGGCTGCTGCCAACTGCTGTTGCTTATGGACATGACGTGCTTCCTCCTGTTTTGTCATTACGTGGTCAAGTTCCAGAATGGCCTTCTTGACCGCTCCAAGTCCTATTGTGAATCCGCGCACCAACTCTTTCGGCGGCTCTGCATTGCGGTTGTCGTCCGCCGCTTCCTGTTCGAAAGCTTGGATCTTCTCAAGAGCTTCAATCACGCCGCGCGCCTGGGTGATAATATTTTCTTGCAGAAACATTTGTTCTTGCGTGCGGGCGCGCTCCGCTATCGAGTTGTACTCTTTTTCGATGTGCTCTTTTTCGCGCAATGCAACTGGAACCGGCAAAGTGCCAATGCTGGTTGTCCTATCGAAAAAACGGGGGCCGCCTTCTTTTTGAGAAAGCATGTGCTCAAAAAATATTGCGCCGTTGGCGAATCCCAGAGAGTAGTCACTTGGAATTTTACCGCTGGCGTGGCTCTTTTCAATTTGTGTGGACAGCTTGAAAATTACCTTTTGCAGCTCTTCTTTAACACGTTCCATTCTTCCCAATTTTCAACCCCTTTTATATTTTATATTCCCAAAGACCAGACGTGCGGTCTCCGCATTTTCTTTTTTCAACAACATAGGCACCAAACTTTTCTTGTCGAAGATATCTCAAATATCGTTAAATCGAAGAATCCATAAATCCTGTTTTGGCCACCAGTTCTCTAAGCGTATGCCATTTGCCGTCTGACATTATCTTCCTGACGACACGTAATTGATTTAGCAATCTATCGCGGTCGTTTTCCTCTGAATAATCGGAGCCCTTGAAAGTGTTCATACGCTGTCCACGACATTTAATTTAACTAGATAGTTAAAAAGAACCTGAAAGATGGAAGCAACCTGTTTGGAGAGCGTAGCTTTGCTGAGCGGGATGTCTCTAGCCAAAATGGGTGCTTCAACAAAATCAAAGACTCGGTACTTAAACGGGTCTCTGGGGTCCATTGATTCAAACGCTTCGCCCTGATCTTCTCCAAAGACAATGTGTCCATCGACTGAGTTGCGCTGAAGAACCGTAACCATGACGACAAAATCACGCTTGTTGCCCTTGGCATTGTACGAAATTTCCTTCTTATGGGCGCGTTCCTCAGTGAGAAGCTTTTGCATGAGTGCGTTTGTCGCATTGGCTGCGCTCCCTCTATCAAGTTTATTGTGCTCATCGCGCAGAAGAACTGGGCCTTTGTCCTTGGTCTTTTCCCGTGGCTTAAACGTCATCGCTTCCTTGCCTTTCGTTGGCGTTCAAATTCCATAAAACGCTCTGCTTGATTTTTGATGTAGGAGAAGCGCGCGCGCGAAACGCGGTCATAAAAGAGTTGTGGTGAACCGCAATTAGGACAGCGGTTGAGGTATTCGCCGCCGACGTGCACGATTTGCTTACCGCTATAATGGGCCAAGCCGCAGGAAGCTGCGCACCAGGTACCACGGGAATCTTTGTTGATTCCCATGGCCAATTCGCCAATGTCAGCGCATTGGCTATTGAAAAGCCCTAACTTTTGCAGCCCGCGTGCCGATCCATAGCCCACGATTCCCCCTAGAATCCAAATCGTGAACAATAGTTTGACACTTGTAAATGATAATCGTTGTCAATTAATTGACGGTGGGCGGGAAATGGCTGGGATTGCAGGGCTCGAACCTACCACCGCGTGATTAACAGTCACGTGCTCTACCAACTGAGCTAAATCCCAAAGATATATAGAGCATTGCGCGGGTTGGGCCCGGGTTCAATTGATAACAATTCTCATTTAGGCCCTGCAGCCATTTGATAACCATTCTCAAAATTGGATCCGATTTTTGATTCTTATTGACCCTATGTGACCCTATATGATCGCCTATGACCCTACTTAGGAGGTAGTAACATGTTGGATACGTTCTTTTTAATCTGGTTTGGCTGCGCAATCACATATTGTGCTTATCTTGCCATTCAAGTCTATTTTATCATTTGGGGCTCAAAATGAGCCCCGCGCACCTCGAAATCCTCAAGACCCTGATCGATATGGAGCGCACCGGGAAGCTGGATCGCGCGAGCTTCGACGATTTACCTATAAATTTGTACCATCATCCCGACTGCCCCGGCATTTCGTCAACCACTATCAAAACGGTGCTCAAACGGAGCTGGAATCACGTCGGCGTGAAGACTGAGGAGCGCGACGCCTTCCGCTTTGGCTCCGCATTCCATTGCTTCAATAATGAGCCCCTGTTGTTCACTGACCAGTATTATATTTGCCCGTTCAATTGGAAGCGCGGGGAAGATTGGGAGCAAGCGAAGGCCCGCGCGGGCAACAAGGTCATGTTGATGCAAAAAGAATTCGACATGATTAAAATCATGAGCAAAAAGCTGTGGCTTCACCCGGACGCTGCGGAGCTTTTGACCGGCGCTCAGTTTGAAATCACCTATTTCTCACGCGATGCCGAAACGGGCGTGCTCAAGAAGTGCCGGGTCGATGCTATCAAAAACAAAATCATCAGCGACTTGAAAACCACGTTTGACGCCAGTCCTGAGTCTTTCAGTTATGATGCGAAAAAATATGGATATGGAATAAGCGCAGCCTTCTATTGCGGCGTGGTAAGTGAATTCTATGGACAATTGGTTAGTGATTTTGCCTTAATAGCTGCCGATAAGGAGGACCCGCACGAAATAAATGTTTATCATGTTTTAGGTGAAAGCATGGCGGCGGCAAATGAGCAAATAAGGATTGCATTATCGACGATCAAAAAAATAAAAGAGGAGCCTTTATCATGGCGCGGTTACCCCCTAGGAAGAAAAGAAATATCAATATAGAAATTTGGAAGCCTGTAGATGGCTACAAAGGCATATATGAGATTTCAAATCTGGGCAGAATAAGAAAGTGCAATATTTTGAAAACGAGTTTGAGAAAAGGCTATCCAAGTCTTTCTCTTTCAATTGGTGGGAAAAAGAAAGGCATTACAATCCATCGGCTGGTTGCAAAAGCATTTGTTCCTAATCCAAATGGTGAGGAAAATGTTAATCATATCAATGGCAAAAAACGTGATTCTCGCGCTACTAATCTCGAATGGTGCTCCCATGGATACAATTTGATTCATGCCAGAGAAACAGGGCTGATTAATACTTTTGGAGAGAACCACCCATCAGCAAAACTTACTTGGAAAAAAGTTAAGGAAATAAGATCACTTTGCAAAATTGGAAAGGAGACACAAGTTAAAATAGCGAAAAAATTCGGCGTTACTAGCGCCACAATTAGCGCAATTAAAAACGGATATATTTGGAACAACAAAACCATAATTATTTAGGAGTAAAAATGGATAACGATTTAGCAGTAAGGGAAGCCCCGATGACCCCAGTGGGCGTCAATACGGCGATGATTCAAACCCGTGAGATGACCGAAATCCAAGCGATGGTTATCAGCGCAAAGCGATTCCCGCGTGACATTTCGCAAGTCCGTGCGGACATCTTGGCCTCGTGTGATTCCCAGGCACTCGCCGAGGTTTCGCAATACACCTATGCGAAGGGTGGAACTGAAATTAACGGCGTATCAATCCGTTTGGCGGAAGAGATGGCCTGTGCATTTCAGAATATGGATAAAGGCTGGGTGGAGCTTGAGCGCAAATCCAGCGTTGGCAATGTGCCCGGTGAAAGCGTGGTGCAATGTTTCGCGTGGGATATGCAGAGAAACGTCAAAGCCAAGCGTACCTTTACCGTGCGGCACTGGCGCGACACGAAACAGGGCGGCTATGCGCTGAAGGATGAGCGAGAAATCTATGAATTGATGGCCAATCAAGCGGCCCGTCGCTTGCGCGCTTGCATTCTCGAAATCATCCCGCGATTTATCCAAGAGGAAGCAATCACCCGTTGCGATGAGACGCTGAAGAAAAACGCCAAGGGTGGGACGCTTGAAAAGCGCATTGTTGATATGGTCGGCGCATTCGCCAAGGTGGGCGTCACCAAAGAGATGCTGGAAAAACGTCTTCAGCACAACGCGGAAGCCACAAGCGAGAGCGAAATCATTGGGCTCCACAAGGTCTATCTTTCCCTGGTTGACGGGATGTCCAATATTTCCCAGTGGTTCGACGGAGCGACGCCAGCAACGCAGAGCACAGTCGCGGCTGATTCGCCCCCTCCACAAACGCAATCAATTTCCAAGGAAAAGAAGGTAGGAAAAGTTGAGACAAAAGCGGACGCCAAGCCCAAGGTAAAGAACCACGCGACGCCGGAAGCTCTTTTAGAGGCCAAGGCCGCCAAAGCTTCGCCAGAGCCCGCATTCGACGCGGTGGACGTTACAGATAAGCCTATGCCGGTCGCTCTAGTCAAAAACGATGGTCCGACGTTTAACGAGGTATGGCTGGAATGCGTTGCCGTATGTCGTGCGATGAATTGGACAGATGTTCAATTGGCCGCGTGGACAAAAGAAAAATTTCACAAATCTCCATACAATTTGAAAGAGACAGATGATGTGAAAACTTTGGTTCAGGTTTACGAAACACTCATCCAATTGAAAGGAAATCAGCCATGAACGAACTTACACTTTTTAACCCAGTCAAAACCGAGATGGGCCTAACAATCCCCAATCTCAAATCAATAACCAAGGTGGTTGATGAGCCCGGCGCGCTGGTCGCAACGCTTGGTTTTAAATCCTTAACGGGAATGCTGAGCGCCGCTGAATCATTGCGCAAAACGATCAAACAGCCGCATATCGATGCGGGAAAGCTGATCGATGAGCACTATAAAGCGATGACAACCGAAGCTCTCGCCGTGCAATCGCAACTCAAGCGCGTATTGCTCGATTGGAACGTGGAACTAAATGCGCGCAAGGCCCGCGAAGTCGCCGCACTGGAGGCGGCCAAGCGACAGGAAGACGAAAACCGCAGGCTCTTGGAAGCGCGCAATGTTACTCCTGCCGCTGATGACTTTGACAATCTTCTGCGTGCGCCTGTGGATGTTCAGCGCGAGGTTATTATCCATCAAGAGAATGCTAAGGTTGAGCAATTCGTCGCGGACAAGCAGCACGCGAGCGCGGTGAAGGCGATTGAGAAGCAAACCGTTAAAGGTGTTCGGAAAGTTTGGCGTTTTGAAGTCGTTGATGAGATCAAGGTGCCGCGTGAATTCTTGATGGTTAATGAAATGGCGATTCGCAAAGCCATTAACGCCGCGACCGATTGCCCGGCCGCAATTGCTGGCGTGAGGATTTACCAAGAAGAGATCATGGCGGCGAGATCATGAGCGCCGAAGCATTGATGAACTATCCGCAAGCCGCCGCGTATCTGGGGATTTCTCTCTCATATATAAAGACCATGCGCCGCCGAACCGAAGCGGGCTATGAACACATGCCGTTTTTGCGCATTGGTCGCGCTGTGAGATTTAAAAAGGAAGATTTAGACGCCTGGGTGGCATCTCGTACAAAGCGTTGACAAGTTTTACAATTAGCTTTTGAATCATCGGGCGGTAGGAAGTGATTCTACCGCCCTTTTCATTTCGGTTGTCGGTTTTATCAGAACCACAACCCGGTCAGCAGGGCGATGCCAACGGGAAAACTCTCGCACAACTCCCCTACTACCGCAAATTCTGATTCATTTTCCGGGGGGAAAAATGAAGTTTTTTAAGCATTACACCGACGCGCACAGCGGCCAATCATTGATGGAAATCGGACGCATTCTTGGAATGGCTGGCATTGGACAGTATTGGACCCTCGTCGAAGCATGTGCGGCAAAGATGGAATGGGACCGAAAAAATGAACCGACAATTGAAGATTGCGTGTTCCAATTTGACCGGTCGAGTCTTTGTTTTATTCTCCGATCAAAACCAAAGTATATCGGGAGTATTCTCCGAGTATTCGCCGAGTATTCCAATGTTCAAACGCTAGAAGATGGGAACAACTTCATAATCACCGTCCCTAAGTTATTGGAATGCTTAGATAGAGACTACAAAAGAGCGCGGCCAGTGCGCGGCCAGTGCGCGCCTAAGAAAGAGAATAAGAAAGAGAATAAGAATAAGAAAGAAGATCTTAATCAAGCAAAGGTCGATAAATCGACTTTGCCGGGTGTTTTGGAATTCGATCCTGAACCACCGCCCGATGAACTGGGAAAACAGACCAACCTCTGCATCACGCTTTATTGCGCTCTATACGCAAAGCGTTACAAACACAACCCGAAGATCGGCGGCAAAAATGCCGGGATCATTAAAAAACTCATCAAGGATCACAATTTCAATCAGGCGTTTTTAATTATCGAATCATTTATGAAACTCGGTGATCCATGGCTTGTGCAACAATCGCATCCAATCGCGTTGATTGATCGGTTTTTGAATCAAGCTATTCGATACGCAGAAACAGGGAAATTAATCACTCGCGGAGTGGTGAAGGAAGTTGACGACCAACTGACAGAGGAAATGACTCCATTTGTGGGGATGGAAGAAATCAACCGTAGAAAACAATTAGCCTTAACTGGCGAGGGGGAATAAGTGGAAATTCAAGAGTTTGATTATCAAATGCAGCGAATTTGCGGAGTTTTCGGTAAGAAGAATTTCGATCCTGTGAGAACAGAAGTTATCTGGAATTACGTTCGAGAACTGCCTTATGCGCAGTTTATCGCCGTCGCAGAACACTTCATTGGGAGCTTTCGCAAAGTTCCAACCCCAGCCGATTTTAGAGAAGCTGCGGTCTCACAGCGACGCAACAACACGGGCGCATTGATTGGCCTTGATGCAGAGATTCTATGTCACCGCTGCAAAGACACCGGAACGATTCAAGCTTGGCGAATGGGATTAAAATACAAGCACAACTCAACCTATTCGTTCAAATGCCCAACTAATTGCGATGCTTCGAAAAAGTTGGCGCACCAAATTCCATACTGGGGTCCAAAGTTTGAGAAAGATTTCTTTCCCTGCTTTGGAACAAACGAAACTACACACGACATTTGGGCAAAGCGTCATTTGGAGTTCTACGGATTCGATGAGGCTGATCGAAAGCCCAAAGTGAGGTCAGAGGTAAACCATGACCTTCAAAACACCGTCACGGCTGCGCTGGGTGCCTTAAAAGATGGACCAGTGGAACTATTCGACCCCGAAGAAGTGGATGTTGTGCCATTTTGACACGTCAAGAGTTTGACGCGCCGTGAGCTTGCCACGTCTTTTCTTTTTTACAAAACTAGTCTTTTGAAAGGAATTTTATGAGCGATTTTTCAGATAGCCAACGTAGAGCATGGAACAACGACGGCATGGACCCCGATTGGCGTCCTGCGCCCTCTACCGTTTCCGAAACGATAAATTCTGAAATGGGGAAGAGCGTGCCCAAGCTCCCGCCGATGAAAGTTTGGCGTATCATCAAGAGCTTCCTGTCAGTCAACCACACCACCAATATTTCAATGGCAATTGAAGAGGCGACCACCGACACTTTCACGGGTGAGGAATCCTATCGCGTTATCGAAAAGAAATATTTCGATGAGGTGAAGAAAACTCATGACGCCAATATTCGCGCGGTTGAAATCCTTGGCGAAACATTGGCGAAGGTTCAGAAAGAGCGCGATCAATTCCAGCACACGGGCATGAGCGCGCATGAGGCGCATTGCGAGCGTTACCACAAGCTTTTAAAGGAATATGAGGACCTCAACCAGGCCGGGCAGCAAATCGACCTGGATCATCCATGCAAAGAAACCTGTTCCGGATGGAAGCAAGGCTATGACAAGGGGATTGGCGACGGAATAACTAACTTAGTGTCTGCGCTGAATAAGCTTCTCGAGCCTGAGCTTATGGAGCTCATCGAAAAGTCGATTGTGCGCAAAGGCTTCGAAGCTGGGGCTTATGAAATTTTCGGGGACTGCAAAGGGAAATCAAATGAGCGATAAGACTAGGGACGAATTGGATCGTGAAGCTGCGGAAGCGTGGATAAACGAGACGGCACCAAAGGTATTCAGAGCCTTAGAGTCCGCAGATATTAACTATAACGACGAGCTATTGTGTCACGCAATGGAGGATGGCTTCCTCGCAGGCATCCAGCACGAGCGCGCACGGCTTCAAGCGGAGATTGAAGGGTATCGCAACGACAATGAGGTTCTGCGAAATTGGATTAGCGGATGCGCTAAAGCTGTAGATCAGCAGGGCATTTTCGACCGCGAACGATTAAAAGAAGAAAACAAAAAATTGCGTGAGGACCATAGGATCGGGTTCAATCTTTCTTTTCCGATAATAGTCAAAGAGCTCGAAGCGGAAAAAGCGCGCCATGCTGAGGAAATGGAAATGATGGCTGCAGAAGTTGGAGTGCTAGAGTCACACATGCAGGAACTAATTGAAGTCTTGGAGTTGGTCATGCACGAGAATAGAGGCGCTAATTATGGCATTGCCAAGCGGCTCACCGACAAATTCAAAGGAGACCGCCGTGACGGGTAATAACGATCAATGCCAATACAAACGCTGCCGTCACCCTCTAGGGCCGTGGCTTCCAACTAAGAATGTCGATGGGTTTGGCGAAGCTGAGGAGCGCTGCTGTGAAAAATGCGGCGGTAAGCAGTGGCGCGCACGCATAAAAGATGGCGAGTTTCTAGACACAGTTGAGGGTTTATTCAAAGGAGACCGCCGTGAGTGAGAAGCGAGATTTCAGAACAATGGTTTTTGAGAACCTTGGCAGAGCATCTGTATGTTGGGATGAATTGCCAAGGGGTGTTTTCGATTCAACTAAATGCCAAGAACTTGGTATGGAGATTGTGACTGCGTATGGTTCACTCATGCGAGAGGCGCTGAAGCTGCGCAGGGCAATTAGAGAGAGTGACGATTGTGGTGAAGCGGTAAGGACATTCGACAAATTTCTGGCTGAACAAGGTGGTGAGAAATGAAATCCCTATCTGATCGGCTAAAGGCGGTGGCGGCATTTAAGAAATGGGAGACATGCGACACTGACGACGACTGGCGGCTGATAGGCGAGCAAGATCAACACGCACGCACCGAGCGGCTCTTTGCTGCGCTGGCTGAGTGTGCGGAAGCATTAGCAGAAACGTCCAGGACTATAGTCAAACCAATTTCAATGATTGATGCACTTATTCAATTATCGGAAATAGAAACGAGATGCGACAAAGCACTCGCAAAACTAGAGCAGGAAATTGCGAAAATGGAGGGGGAAGGGTGAGCACATATCACGAATTCAAATGCGACTGGTGTTTACGCCGGGTAAAAGTAACATATAATGGTGAGCATTACTTGCCGCCACAGGGCTGGGTTCAGCTTTATGATCCGACCACTGCCCTCACTCTTGATCTACACACCTGTGAAAAGTGTTTCAAAGATCCGCGTACAAAGAAGGCAAAGAAATGAGTTTAGACAACTTCCTAACTGAAGTGAGGGAGCGGCTGGAATCGACACCAAAGCTGCCGTATAAACAATTTCCAATGGTTATTATTGAATACAACGAAGAGTATGGGCCGAGTGAACGCTCAGAGGTCATGAACGCGTATTTGAAGCTAGGGTATTCTTCCGTCACAGACCTGCTCAAGCTCATTCAGGTTGTGGAGGTGCTGCGCGAGACGTTGGAAGAGATACGTGAAGTTGATTCGCCATGGAGTGGTGATGAGGCTAAGGAAGCCCTTCAAAAAGCAGAGGAGTTGTGCCGATGAGCCAAGCCTCAGAAATAATCAAATACACCCTCACGGAGCAGTTTATGATTCTCATGGAATACATTGAGTTTGGGATTTACACCGCCTTGCTGCTTGTGGTGGGATTTACAATTGGTGGACTTTCGAAACGACATTGAGGAGATTTATTGCATGGTGAAGTACAAGGACGGCGATCACCACTCAATCGTGTGCGGTGATCTTGGTGGGCTGGCATTTGCCGTTTACGTTTTACAGAAAAGGTTGTTAGAAGAATGAAACCTAAAATATTGATGAAAAAATATGTGATGAATGCAAACAAAAAGGCCCTGACAGTCTTGCCAGGGCCTAATCAAACTACTTAGCTTTACGTGCAGGTTTGCTTTTTGTAGCTTTAGCCTTCGTCTTGCGAACGGCTTTCTTCTTGGTTGCCATTTGATGTTTCTCCTTTCAGGAAAAGTTGAACGAATAGGTTACTTGCAATCGCCCACACTCCCAGGCAGGCCAGAATTTTAATAAAATCCATGCGTTCACCTCTTCTTAGATCTAGTGTGACTTGGTTGCGTCAATTGCGTCAAATGTTTGTCATGTGATTTTGACGCGCATTTCCTTAAACTGGCCGCATGAAGAAGGCAAAACCTAAAACCGCCCTGGCGACGGTTCGTGGTAAGAAAGCGCCAGGTGCGCGAAAGCCAAAGAAGACCAAGATTAAAAAGCGTGAGGTTTGGCAGTGGAGCTGCGAAACCAGCCAATGGCCTAAAGATCCCATACCAGAGACCTATTCGCCGCACACAGAGGGCGGTCTGACGTACAAGCAAAAGCGGTTCATTGATTTCTATATCGATGGCACCGGCAATGCCACAGAAGCCTATGCAAGGGCCTTCCCTCACGTCACCAGAGCGTCAGCCAAGTCTTTGGCGGTTGAGATGATGTCCAAAGAACACATTATTGATGCCATAGAATCCAAGCGGGAAGAGTTTCGCATCCTACTTGCCGTCAATCGCGAGAAGATCCTACGGGTTCAAACGGCTATGGCAATGGCGACCATTGACGAATTTGTAGACGTATTCAACCGGCCTGGTGACGTGGATTCATACCGCAACCTGGGCGAGAACATACACGCGCTTAAATCCGTAAAGTCCGGTGAATTCGGAAATGAGATTCAAATGATAGATAAACAGGCGGCATTGAATGAACTATGGAAAAAACTTGGTTTCCAAACGGGCGCTGATTCAAACCGTGAGCGAGATGTCACGGACTCAGCTCTTAACCGCGCTCTCACAATCCTTAAAGGAGGGAAAACAGAGTGAAGCGGATGATTTTCTATGGGCTCGCTGTGCTACGGATGTGGAGCTATTCGCAAATACTTTTTTTCCGCATTACTGCACAAATCCTTTTAACGAACTTCATCACGATTTGTTCGATTCTACTATCTTCATGGAACGCGCGATTAGGCGCGCACGCGCAGCACCTCGTGGATACGCAAAGTCTACGCTCGAAGTCTTTATCAAACCGATCCACGATGCGGTTTATGGTCTCGAAACCTTTGTCCTCCTTATCTCAAATACGCAGGGCCAAGCAGATCAAAAGCTTGCAGACATTCGGACTGAGATTCTTACTAACCTACCTCTCATTAATTTTTATGGAGTGCATTTCAAGGTTAAAAAGCCGGGCGCAACACGCTACACGATCCATACGAAAGACAGTAAATGCTTATTTGCGAGCTATGGCGCGGGCGCGGAAATACGAGGTGTCAGATTTGGACCTAGCCGACCTTCCAAAATCGTTTGCGACGACATGGAACATTCGGAAGAAGTGGAAAACGAAGAAATCCGCCGCAAATACTTCGATTGGTTCATGCAAGTCATCAGCAAAGTTGGAAACAAGTTTACCAATATCCACGTCATCGGCACGATTCTTCATAATGAATCGCTCCTTATGGGGCTCACCAAGAATGCGGCCTACGATTCAAAGATCTACAAAGCCATAATTTCATGGTCCACCCGTCAGGATCTTTGGAACGAATGGACCAAGCTTTACACCGATCTTGACGATTTAGAGCGCAAGCCGAAAGCCGAAGCGTTTTATGCAGAGAACATGCATAAACTCCTAGAGGGCACCAAAGTCCTATGGCCTGAGCACGAATCTTACCTAGACCTCATGCGCGAGCTGGTGGAGACCGGCCGCCGCGCATTCATGAAAGAGAAGCAGAACGAACCGCTGGGCTCTGAAGAATCGCTTTTCGATCAAATGCATTGGTATCATGAGCGCACCGATGGGCTTTTTATCGAGAAACCAGGCCACAAGGACGGCGGCGTGCTGATTCCGTGGGTTGAGCTGAAGGACAAGGACGGGAAGTGGTTGAATGCCTATGGCGCACTTGACCCGGCCATTGGGCAAACCAAGACAAAGACAGGAAAGCTCGGCGATTATTCTGCAATTCTAACAGGGATTAAGGATCTAAAGACTGGGCGCTTGCTGGTTCATGCCGATTGGATGAAGCGCGCACCACCTACGAAATTCATTCAGCAAATTTTTGACCTTGATGATGTGTACGACTACACGAAATTTGCTATTGAAACGAATTTGTTCCGTGAGCTACTCATTCCAAATCTTCAGGAAGAGCGTAAGCGAAGACAGGCCACAACAAAAAGAGAAATAAAAGTTCCTTTCTATGACGTAGTACAAACGGAGAACAAGGAAAAGCGCATCTTCACGCTGGAACCTAAAATTACGCATTCTCACATCATATTTAATAGAGCATTGTCAGAAACCTTCACGCGACAAATGGAAAACTTTCCCCGTGATTCTCATGACGATGGTCCAGATTGCCTAGAAATCTTGTGGAGCTTGGTCAATAACCGTTATAAAGCGAGCCCAATGGCGGGCGCAGGCATTACGGGCCGCTAAACCGTCAAAGGTTTGTCATTAGACAGCGCGGTGAGTCCTGTTAAGGTATGGGGATCACCGGGGGTTCACCATGCCTTTTTTCTGGAAACTCGCTTAAATGGCGCGCACATTTGGAACTATGCTAGGCCCGCGCAATGGCGGCGGGATCTCTCGCTTGCAACGCTTCGCTCAGAACAATCTAGGCGTCATTATGACCGGCGACCGCGCAGCTACGCGCATGTACCGCAAGCAGCAGCTCGACACCTACGACCGGTACTATGAGGGCACGCAGTACGACGACAAGCAGGATTGGGAAGAGGCTTTAAAGTCAGATACCTATGTTCCTATTCGCGACCGAAAGCCTCGAATCATGTACAATATCGCCAAGGTTTTGGTCGATAAAGTGACCGCGAAGCTCTGTGGGCAAAAGACTTTCCCCAAATTCATCATTGAGGAAGACCCAGATGACACCGAATTCTTCAACACCATCATCAAAGCTTCAAATTTACGCAGAAATCTGCTTGAACCTGTTCGTCGGGCTTTGCTTAGCGGTTCTTCTTTCGTCCGCTTTTTTCTCGTTAATGGCAATTTGGAGCTTGAATACTCCCTGGGGAAATACTGTTACCCAAAGTTTGATGCAATTGGTGAACTAGACAGCATCGAAATTAAATATGTCTATGAGGATTGGGACGACCTCGAAGCCAATGGCGAGCCAAAGCTCAAGTGGTATCGCCTATATATGGATAAAATGTCAGACGTACTTTCTGACAATCCTGAATTCATCAGCGGCACAGAACCAAAATTCACCGATGTTGAAACAAACCAACACAATCTTGGATGGGTCCAAGGCGAGTGGCTTCCCACCGCCAAGAACAAGTTTGACCCCGATGGCCCGTCAATGATCGGCGATATTCTCGGTTTCATCGACGACTTGAATTATTCACTTTCGCAGTCCAGCCAAGCGATTGCCTACAACCAAGAGCCCCAGCTTGGCGTTACGGGAATTGATGAGGAGGAGCTAGACACGCTCATTAGGTCCAGTCAAAAGGCTTGGAATTTGGGCAAAGAGGGAAAAGCGGAATTCATCGAATCCGCGCTTGAGGGCGTGAAACAGGCCACCGATTCCCGTGGTGACAACCGCAATCGCATGTTGGAAGTCGTGCGAATCGTAATCATGGACCCGGAGAAGATCGCGGGAAGTGCTCAGTCTGGTAAAGCAATGGAGATTCTCAACGAGCCTTTGGTTGAGCTTCTCGACGAACTAAGAACTACGTTTGAACCGCGATTCAAGAACCTGATTCTCAAAATGTCGCTCACTTGCCTGGTGATGAATGCACGCGGTGAGCAGACAATGATTGAAACCCCACCAGGTTACATGCCTAATTCAATGGACCTAACGGCCCAGTGGCCAGCGATCTTTCCGCCGACCCTAGCAGATATCGCCGTTATGGTGACTGCCGGTTGCGCGGCTGCCATGGGCCAGGTCATCTCACGCGAATCAATCACGCGCTGGCTTGCGCCGGTTTTCAATATTGAGAACATCGACGAGGAATTGAGCAAGATTGCAGCACAACCACCGCCGCCTAATCCATTTGGCGGTTTTGGCGGGGGAATGTAAATGATCTGGCTTGGGCGATTACTCGTAATTGTGGCCACCATGATTGCGGCGCTCGCCTGGGCAGCCATGCGCTCATTTCTGGGCAATGCCAAGCGCCACAAGCGCAAGCGACCGATTACGATCCTAAAGCCAATGAAGGGCGATTCTGAATTCGGATTGCTGGAAAACCTGACCTCATTCTTTGAAATGACATTCATGGAGGGCGATGAAATCATTTTTTGTTTCGAAACTGAAGACGATCCTGGAATCAAATTGGTTGAATCGTTGCAAGCCAAATTTCCCTATGTTCCTGTGAGGATCACAAAGAAGGCTGTGCGAATTGGCGTCAATCCCAAGATTCAAAATATGTGGGAAGGTTATAAGACAGCCAAGAATGATCTGATTCTAATCTCTGACAGCAACACGCTGGTGAAGCCTTACTATTTGGCGTTGCTGGACGACCAACACAAATACGACACTGGTGTTTTGGCCGCTGTAATAATTTGTAATAACGCAACTTCTCTCGCTGGCCGCGTTGAATCCATGCTCATGCACCGTTTTTATTCCAAATGGATGGTGTTGTTGAATTCAATCGGTCACTCGATTGTCATGGGTAAGTCCATGATGTTTAGCAAGTCGGCATTGGAAGCCTGCGGCGGGTTCTTTTACGCTTCCAAATACCTCGCGGAAGATTACGTTATTGGACAAATGCTCAGCAATAGCGGCTATTACACGCATGTTCTGTCCATTCCTGTGACAGAATCCGTAGGAAAACGATCATTTCGCGAGGTTTTCATGCGCTACGTTCGCTGGGGCCGGATGCGCAAAGCTCACGCGCCGGTAACATTCATGCTCGAACCGCTCTCCTCAATGACCGTAATGTCGTGGATTTCCATTTTTGTCTTTCCTTGGTGGGTGGGATTAGTTTTGAGCACAATTTGGGCTTGGTTTGAAACCGACATGATTCACTATGCTGGTGGCAAGAATAACTTTCTAGCCTACATGGTGAGCGAATGGCTGATTATACCGATCTGGATTTACACGCTTTGCGGTAACGCTGTTGAATGGCGCGGGAGAATCTTCGACATGAACGACGGTGGAACCTGTGATGAAAGGCCAAGCTAATGTATGCACCTGGTAGCGGAAGCCGTGGGGATTCAGGAGACTACCGGGACAATCCAAAGTCTGGGCACATTTCATTTAAAAATGAAGGTGGCAAAATCAAGATCCTGAACGCTGGGAAGCCTGTCGGCGGCTCCACTTTCGTAAATCATCGCTTAAATGAAATGGTGGGAGAGGTCAAACATGCAGAAGCCGGAATCCGAGGAGTGGCTCACACTGAGGCAGGCGGCAGAGCGTATGGAACGCAATCCTCATTCCCAGGCTTTTACAAATCAGTCGGTTTCCAAAACAAAGCTGACTTTGCTAAAGTCGTTAAAGGAAGAGACGGCGTCAAATTCTCTCGTCTGGTTGGCTCCGCTGTCGCTGATCTTAATTCCGGTTATCATACTTCTTTCGGAGATGTTGACCCAAATCGTAACTTCCAAGTGAGAAGTAAGCAGGTTTTCGACAATCGCGGCGGGATTCGTTGGGTGAGAATTCACGGCCATTCTGTGCCGATAAGGGGTAAATGATGTTTAGCGGATCATGGCAACAAACGGTTACGAGACTTTTGATTCTTCTTACACCGCTGATCTGGATTGGCTGGGACGTGTTCACCTATATCACGGCGGGCAATGCGAGCACCGAAAGTGCCACTATTTTTAGATATTCCTCGCAAGTTCCCGGCATCGCATTTCTCGCTGGCGTTTTGTGCGGTCACTTCTTCTTTCAAATGCATGAACCTACAGCTTACCCAACGGAGCCCAAGAAATGAGCGCCGTAACATTTCGCCGAATCGGCGGGCATATTGTGCCTATTAAGGTCACAATAGGGGACCCGTCTAAGTTGAATAAGAAAGAGGCCAAAGCGCAAGCTATCGTTGGCAGTTCCCAGATTGTCGCCGGTTCAGCAATTGCTGTTGGAACTGGCGTGGGCACCGCTAAAGTAGTTCGCGAAGCTTCTTCGGAAATCAAGCAGAGCAAAGGCATGTACCGACATGCGCGCAAGATGTTCAAAATCAACACCGCAATTTATGGCAATAAAAGTACGTTTGCGCATACTGTGAGAACTCAGCAAATGGCCGAAGCGGTTAAGCTTGGAAAGTCTGGAATTAAGAAATTCAGAAGTCGCGGCACCCTGCTTTTAACGGGTGCCACATTTGGCGGCGCAATGCTGATGACTGGATTTGAGAAAGTAAGGGCTGCGGCTAAAAAAGAAAAGCCAACGTCTGGAACTTTTAGCAAGGCAACAGGCGAAGCAATCGGCGTTGGCCTTGCGGGCGGCGCTTATTATCATCATTTACCAGTGGGAAGTTTTCTAAAAACGGTTGCCAATACCTATGCACTTTACAAAGGTAAGCCGCGACCATTCAAAGCGACATGGTGGAAATAAATGCCATCAGGATTCTTCCAAGAGGTTGATGCGAATGGAATCGTTGAGAATCACGTTCAAGCCGTGCTTTCGCTCGAAGACTCCCAAGCCAAATCAATCATGTCTTCTTACCAGGGCGTGCGGCAAGACTTGGTTAGAAGACTTGGAAGCGTTAATCCTGGAACTTTCACAGCTCAGCATTTGCGTGGCGTGCTTGCGCAAGTAGATTCCGCGATTGCGGCCATAAACAAGAAGCTTTATGGAGACATGTACAACGGATCTTTCGAAGCTGCTAAATCTGGCGTCAACGATCTGTTTTCAGAAATGAACGAGTTTGACGAGATATTTACCGGCGCAGTGACGCCCATCAATTTGAACGCGGCATTAATCGCGCAGGATACCGCCAACTTTTTGACCACGAAGTATTCAACCAATTTGGAGGCTTATGGGACGGATCTTTCGAATCAAATTGGAAACGGATTGTTCGCGGCTTCAATTGGTGAAAAGTCCTATTACGAAGTCGTTCAAAGCATCAGCCAATTCTTCACTGCTGAAGAATGGAAGCTCCAGCGGATCGTAAGGACTGAATTGCACAATATTTACAACGTCGCCAAGCTCAATGGAATGCGTAAGCTTGTTGGAACCGACGATGCGCCGGGAGACATCCCAGACCTAATGAAAACTTTGATGCATCCGATGGACCAAAGGACCGGCGAAGATTCAAAAGAATTAGCGCGCGAGCATCCCGTTATTCCAATCGATGAGGAATTTGTTCAGGTTTGGGGCAAGTATACATATATATTCATGAATCCACCGGATCGGCCCAATGATCGGGCGATAATGATCCCATACCGTGAGGAATGGGGAAAAGTGAAGGGAGCGGCTTTCATTCCTGGTGGGCGACTAAGGGTTAGGCAAAGCGGAATTGATCCAGTAACATAAACTTTTTAAAGGAGTCCATATGCGTTTTTTAATTATCTTCCTGACCTGTCTTTGTTTCTCTCCAATGTCTTTCGCGGCACAAAGCACGACTGGAATTGTGACCCAGAGCTTGCTAAGCGCGACCGGCACTAGCACGCTGATTCTCGCGCGCAATGAGCTGCGCACGTATCTGCTGATTCAAAATCTCGGCACTGCAACGATCATTGTGAAATTCAATGCCGCGCAGTCTGCGACCGAAGGCATTCAAATTCCTGCTGGTGGAAGCTTCGAGCCAAACCTTGCCCCGCGCGATTCCGTTTACATCGAGTCTTCAACAGGAACTCAATCTTTCATGCTCTTAGAAGGAATCTAAAATGTTTAAAATATTTGATTTACTTTTGTCGGCGGCAATCGTCGCAATCTTTTCTGTTCCCAATGCCAATGCGAAACTCTCGCAAATGCCGTTCCCGTATCCAAGCGGCGCGAGTGGTTATCATTTCTTTGATGATTTCGTTACGGCAGTGACCAACGTCAACTATCCGCTTGGAAATCAGGGCTGGCAGGCGGCTGCGAATGCTGGTGGGTACATCGGCAATGCGACCGCTGGCGCTGCGGCTGCTGGTCAAGCGGGCCGCATTGGTTTGATTTCGCTTGGAACTGGGACGACAAGCAATGCCACAGGTCAGGCATTCTTAAGTCTATCAGCCGCTCAGATGTACGCGGGCATTGGTGCAATAACTTGGCAATGGGCCGCGCAAGTTCCTTCTGCGCTTTCCACCTCAAGCGTTGAATACATCATGGATATGGGTTTTGGGGTTTATCCGTTCGAGCAAGGAAGTAATGGCCTTGGCATCCTCTATCAGCGAACGTCATCGACCAATTTCATGGCGTATACTAGCAACAATGGAACCGAAACCACATGCACGACTGCCGACGCTACTCATTTCGCCGTTGTAGCCGGAACTTGGTACAATTTTGAGATTGTAATTCCCGTGGCGGGCACAAGCGCAAGTTTCTATGTGGCACCTGCGGGCAGCTATGCTTATGTGAAAATTTGTACGATCACAACGAACTTGCCCGACATTTCCGACCAGGCCAGCCCCATGATTGAAATTTACAAGACGGGATCAAGCACCACCACAAACCGCATCATGAATCTTGATTGGGTTCAGGGCGATATCACTTTTACGAATCCTCGTTAGTCAAAACTTTGGCGCTCTAAACGGCGTCAAATGTTTGTCATGGTAATCATTTTCTAATTTCATATCCTCATTTCGTAACCCTGGTGGTTACGGAATGGAGTTTTCATGGATCTGGAATCCCTGAAGGCGGCGATGGAAGCGGCTCTCGTAGCCTCACAAGCTGCTAGTGCTGACAAGGATTTGCAAAAGGCTTATGCGGAAGCAAAAAAAGCTTACGACGACGCGGTTGCAAAGGCTGAATTAGAGATTGAGGAAGACCCGGAAGACCCGGCCGACCCCAAGCTCGATGACAAGACCAAGGCGCATATTGCGAAGCTTCGCAAAGAGGCGGCCGGGCACAGAACTAAAGCTAAAGACCTGGCGTCCAAGCTCAAGGTTTCTGAAGACCAAAAGAAAGCCATTTTGAAGGCTGCGGGCATCGAGGAAGACCCTCAAGACCCCACAGAAACCATCAAACAGCTTTCTGTTGAATCGCAACAACTCGCCTTTCGCTCAGCGATTTTGGAGAGTGCAGTTCAACACGGTATTGGAAAAGACGGCTTGGAGTTTTTCGAGTTTCTGGTTGCGAAAGCGGTTGGCGAATTGGAGGAAGGTGAAGAACTTTCCGACGAAGCGATGACGGCAATTGTGACCAAAGTCGGCCAAGGGGCAGGCAAGGGAAGCGCGAACACGTCGGTTGGGACTGGCGGCAAGGGTGGCAAAGGTGCTCCCGACCCGAAACAGACGCCCGGTGAAGTGACGTTAGCGAAGTTCATCAGAATGACGATAACGGAAAAATCCGCCTTATACGAAAAGAACCGTGACCTGTACGTTTCATTACTCGCAGAAGCAAAGGCCCAAAAAAAGCTCGTTTGAGCTGGGGGACCACATGCCTGCAACTGTAGCCGCCGATTTTTCTTGGCAACCCGTGGTATGGCAAGACCATATCATGGCGTATTTCGACCGCAAACTCGTGTTTGGCGCTTTCGCCTTACGGGAGGACAGCCTAGTTGCTGCTCCTGGCCTGACACAAAACTTCCCGTACTTCGAGAAAATCGGACCCGCGCAAAAGCCGGTCGAAGACGAAGGTCTGGAAATCGATAATCTGACCGACAACTCGTTCAACGTAACTGTGAGCGAAGTTTCAAAGGCTGTCGGCGTGACTAAAAAGGCTTTCAAAATGTCGGCGGCTCGCACTGATCGTGTGATCTCCGAGGTTCAAGAGCAAATCGGTCGCGTTATCGCTGAACAAATTGATGCTGATTTACTGACGGAATTCTCTACCTCTGGCAACTACGCCACGGGATACACTTCCAATTCGGGAAACAGCTATGCGAACATGAACATTCGCAATCTGAACACGGGTAAAATCGTGGCGTTTGGTGACAAACATAAAGATTCCGTCGTGTGCTTCATGCATTCGCTTCAGTTCCTCGACATGATGACCGACACGACCGCAGGCTTCTTGGTCGCAAATGCTCTTGATCCCATGTTCATGGTGGAAGGTTATGAAGGCCGTTTGGCTGGAATGGCCATTATCACCGACGACAACATGCCCAAGAACGTCGCTGGCCAAATCAACAGCAAAAACAATTACGACGCCTTTATCCACAAAGCTAACGCTTATGGATTCATGGTGAAGCAGGACATGGAGCTTGAGTCGGACTACGACATTCTTCATCGTCAATGGGTGTTTGCTGCTGACCAGTGGTATGGCGTTAAGTCGTTCCATGCGAAGATCAGTGCCGCTTTCCTCAAAACCGCGCTCTTGCGCATCAACACTGTAAACTAAGGAAGGGTGCAAACATGAGCATGACTTTAAACGAACGGAACCCCAATGTGGACATTATCCCCGTTGGGTCCGCCGTTTCGACGACTACCGCAGTTTATCCGGGCCTCTTTTTTCGCAAACATTCACGCATTAAAAATGTGTATTTTGTGGATCAAGTTGGCATCGCTAAATCGTCCTCGAATTACCAAACTGTGACCTTGCAGGACAACTCTGCTACACCCGTGGCTTATGCTACGGTTGCAACCAGTGGTGTCGCGGCTGTGGTCAATACGCCTTTGGCAATGCCGCTTTCTGTTCCCGTGGGAACAGATTTAAATGAGGCCGATGTTCCCGCAGGAACTCAACTCAATGTTTCCATTGTTGGCACTGGTACGGCAATCCTTACCAAGTCAATTCTGATCATTGAGTGGTACCCGCTGTAAACGACGTGAAAGCTGGGGCCTAGCGGCTCCAGCTTTCCAAACATCTTGGAGGTATTATGGGTTTGATGTTTGCACGTCGTCGTATGGATGAGGCGGCAAAACGCGCGGTCAATAAGGCGAAAGCCCAATCTGAACGTCACTCGGAAGTTAAGGAACGCCAGAAAGCAAAGGACGGTCCCAAAACTCCAAAGGATGTGAAGGATGCTGACCCCAGCGCAGCAAAGTAAGATAGTTCAGATCCTTGGCTATGGGGCGAAGTCGATTCAAGTGGGCTCAGTGATCTATAATAAGATCATGAATGACCGCTTAAATCGCATTACGCCAGACGGCGAAGTGATCGTGTGCGCTTACCTTGCCCAAATAGCAGTCATTGAAACGCAAATGAACGCGGCCCCCGCGCGGCTTGCAGCCACGAAGATTTCTGACATTGAAGTCAATCATCGTGAGTTGAACATGCTGCGTGCGGAACGTCGCCGGATTGGGCGTGAAATGGCTGACTTTTTGGATATTCCTTTTGTTGCTCGCGGCGGCTCTCAAATGGCGGTTTGTTCATGAGCGGATTGATTGCTTCACTAATGCCAAACGTGGACGCCATTCTTGGCGTGCGCGACTCAATTGGGGCTGTGAAGCAACCGATCTTCTTTTTGACTAGAACTTGGTATTCGGACAGCGGGCATACAACTCCCGCGTTGGCTCCTGAAGGATTCGCGAAAGATTCGCAAGTCCAGATGTTTCCATCTCCGAATATTCGGGACTTTAGTCAAGACATTCGGCTTAAAGAGGGTGGCGCGGTGAAAGCTGGTGACATTATCCTCACTGGCATTTCGCACAACAAGTTTACTCTTTCGAATCTTGACGGGACCAGCACGGCCCCAAACATCGAGCAATTGTATTCTGTCGGTGTTAAAATCTATTCAGTGATCTCTGTAACCGAAGACTATCTGACTTGGAAAGTTCAGCTCAGACAATCTTCCAACCAAACGAGGTATTAAATGTCGAATGACACCGGAATCAAATCTTTGAGCATGGCTAAAACCAAATGGGCTTCCGCTCAACCTGGCGACGCTGCTGGTGCTGGCCCGCAAGTAAGCGGTGACAAGGATTCTCAGCTTCAGGATTCTTTCCATGACCGCACATACAATCCGGTTAACAGCGCAAGCACTGGCAATACGTCCAGCGTGCTAAATGCCGATGCTGCCCGTTACAAAAAAGGCCCTGGCCCGCTGTAATGAGCATCAAAGAATTGGGCCGCAATACCACAGAGCTTGCAATCGGCTCTCGTGGTGGCGCTAATCCGCATGACATAAATGGGCCGCAATCTAACAAGATTATGCCACCCGATGATTTGGACCGCGACGGCCAACTAGATCACGGAATTGCTCACGAGCTTTCCGATGATTTGAACGCGAGTCTTGTAAAGGGGAAGTAAATGCCATTCATTCGCAAAAATGGCCGAGTGATCCATATCGGTGGCCCGAATAAGGGCGCAACTCCCGCGCCATCGCATCATGAAAAGGTGGCAAACCGTGTAGCCAAGGCTGGGGCCGTTACTTCTGGCGCATCATTCAGCGCGGGCGCTTTGACTTTTGGCCTATCTGAATTACTTCAGAAAAGCGGCAAGGCCAAAGCCGCCGTGGTTGCCGGAAGAGTTGCGAAAACCGCAATTGGAACTTACATAGGCGGAACTATTGCCAGCATTGGCGGTGGCATTTCTAGAAATAGAGATGTTGAAAAGCGTTTAGGAAAAGGTTCAGAATCTAAATCAGCCCGAAAAGAAATGGGAAATTATGGCCTTGGCGATCAGGCGGCAATGCTTGGCGGAATGGTTGCTGGCGGTGGCGCATTGGTCGCTTTGATTGACCCGCGAATCGCTCCTAGAGTGGCCACAGGGCTTAAGAAAATGCGCGATACTATGCGAGCTAAACGCGCAGTTCCCGTCAATACTTTCACCAAAGCAGAAAAGGTAAAGCATACCGGGCAAAGCGTAGTCTCACAATTCAAAATGCCAGTGCGCAAGTTGATTGGGGGCCGCATTGGCTGACGTTGTTCGCTGGATTCATAAGGACGGCAAGGCGATTCCGATCCGCGCAGCGGGAGGGGCCGCCGTTAATTCCGGCAAACAAAAAGCTGTCGCGATGGCGAAGAATATTGCCGCCAAAGGATCAGCGAGCGCATTGAAGCCAAAGAAGCAAAGCCAATTCCACACAATCGCCGCGCAGGTAACGCGCAAGCAGCCCGCCATCAAGCCGAATAAATTCTTGAAATATGGATCTATGGCTTGGTCTGTGGCTGGTGGCATTGGAACTGGATTGGCCCTAGGTCATGGGTTTAAAGCATCCGCTCTCGCAGAGAGTCTAGACCTCGCTACTGAACCCGTGACTATTGGCATGGCGGCGGGCGCATACGCAGGCAAAGGAAATACTCGGGGTCGCGCTAAGCTCATGGCAAAACAGGAAGGTGTCAACCAGGCGCTAGGCTGGGGTGCATACGCCGCTACGGCGTTAGGAAGTAAGGTTGGACGTGCGACATTGCTTGAAGGTGCGGAAAAGGTTGGATCTATGGCCGCAAAAATCTTAACAGTGGGCCGCAAGGCTTTGAGGGTGGTTTAAATGGGCGATACGAGATTTGTGCGAATCCATGGCCGCATTGTTCCGATCCATACCGGCGCGGGTGCAAAACGTGCAAACATGGCCGAAGGTAAGAAGCAACTTACCAAGGTCGGCAATGGGCTCAAGAAACAAGCGATCCACAAGGCCAATGATTCATACAACCATGACTTGAATCCAAATCAACAGCAGGTCGTTAAAAAGGGTTTGCACGTATTCCAAAGCGTTGGAACAGGCGCTGGATTGATGGCGGGAGCTGTGGCGGCCCTTGGCGGTATTAAGCTTGGAAAAGCGGGCATCGATGCGGCTGATAGCGCAATACAAGCCTATAAAGGCAAGGCCGATGAGGCCAAAGTAAAATACACCGCTATTGGATTGTCTGGAGCTTATGCGGCGACATTGGGCGGGGTTGGTGCCGCTGTAATGCATAAAAAAGTTGGATCTGCTGAGCGCGGGCTTGGCTTTTTGAATAAGCATGGCAGTTATTCGTCTTTGCAAGATAAGACTAAACTTTTGAAGCATTTGAAAAATGTAAAGATGGGCCGTATTGGATTCACTGCGGCACTGGTGGGCGGTGCTGCCGCCGCAATTGTTGGTGGGATCGGGCGCGCAAAGGCCGCAAAACATCAAAACAGAGCAGAAACATTGAAGGGCATAAGCTCTGCGGTGAAGCAATTTGTCGGAAGTAAATGAAAAAAGTAGCGTTGGTAGATTTATCCAAAGAGATAAGGGAATTTACTACGCGCAGTTTAAAGGCCCAGCGTGAAGCCGTCGCGCGTGGACTTGCTCGTTCTATCCCGGACCTCGTTGCAGCGAGTCCGCTCGACACTGGACTCTATGCAGCCTCATGGGATTTCACCGTTGACGAATATTCAGCCACGATTGGCAACTATGCACCATATGCCGGAATCATTGAATTTGGGGCAAGACCATTCACTCCCCCAATTGCCCCGCTCCTTGCTTGGGCGCACCGAGTTTTAAACGGGACCGGCGCGGAACGTGGACAACCCTTAACTAAAGCACAAGCGGCGGCCACCGGGAAAAGTACATTGTCAGGATATTCAAGCGACGAATGGGCATTGGCAAAGGGCGCGCAAATGGCTATTGCCCGACGCGGGATGGTCCCAAAGCACATTCTAAAAAATATGATTCCCACGATTATCGAAAACATTCGCAACGAGTTGAGGGATAAGCATGAGTAACACAATTGCGACAACTGTGGGCACTGACGTTATTTCACAATCCATCGAAGCTCTGGCAATTTGGCTGCGGGCGAATATTACGGGCCTTACAGTTTTAGACGAATGGCCTTATGGAAATCAGCAACTGACCTATCCCTCGTTGACCATTTTCACCGGCCAAGCTAAGCGAATGCCGCTCATGCCGGAAACTATCGCGGTAACTTCGCCTGACGAAAACAACAAGGTGGTGGCGACCGAAGTAGTGGCCGAATACGATTTCAAAGCCCAGCTCGACCTTTGGTGTAGGACCAAGCTTGAGCGTAAGCAGATCCTCGCCAATATTTTGACAGCCTTTAATTCAGCAGAGATGGATTCCACAGGAGCCAATAATCCCGATGGGTTAAACCTGATTTTGTCTTCATATTTCAACACTATCGTAAGTTATGAGATTGATTGGCATCAGCACAAGGACGATGAACAGGCAGCCGAACGTCAAGAACGGCGGGAGATGATTTCGATTGTAGTGAATTTACGTGAAGTTAGGCAGCGAACATATTACGCTATGGTCACTATCCAAACTAAAGCCGGCGTGGGCACTTCAGATGCCGACACGGCAAGTTTGGAAACGGGCGGTTAATTCCGCTCATTGTGGCCATTGAAGGCCGCACTTAGTTTCACGGAGGAAAATTCATGTCTATTTTCGAGTCAACCAATCCATTGGATTGGGCGGCGCTTGATGGCGTCTATATTGATGAGCTCACCCCACCGCCTTCTGTCGTTGGTGTTGCTTCAAATGTGGCTTTGTTGGTTGGACAATTTGAGCGCGGCTCAAATCAGCCTCAACAAGTCGGTTCTTCTGGCCAGCTCTTTCAAGATTATGGAAACAATTCCGCATATCTTGGAATGACCGCTTTACAGAATAAACGCTGGGGCTCACTCCAAATCGTGCGCGTGGTCGCAAGTGGCGCGGCTGCTGCAACCCAAACCTTCGCCAATGCAAGCTCATCCTCTGCGGTTGCGTTTACTGCTCTTTGGAAGGGTGCCTATGGAGATAATATCACGGTTGCGATTGCAGCCGGCACAACGTCAGGTTCGAAATACACGATCCACGATGGAAACGCTAATGCTGTGTGGCCCGATGAGACCTATGACAATGTGGTCATTACCTCGCTGACCTCTGCGACTTTTGCGCTTTCAAATCTGATCGTCGGCACTCCGCTGCGCACGAATCAGGGCGAACCGGCAACTTGCTCCGCAACTGCGCTAGCAAGCGGAAGCGATGGAAGCGTTGCTGATGCGGATTATTCTGCGGCGATTGCTCTCACCGAGACCGCAAATCTCTGCAATGTGATTGTTGCCGACAAATATACTACGGCAATCAAGGGTTACATGTTGGCCGCGATGGCAGCCACAGAAGACCGCATGTGTGTGATTGAATATGGATCGGACGTTGCTCCGGCCACCGCAATCACTGACGTTGCCAGCTACCGCGACACTGACGGGCGCTTGGTTTACTCTTACCCGTGGGTCTACACCACGATAAATGCGGCTCCCGTTGCGGTAAGCCCGGCGAGCTTCTATGCGGCCCTTATCTCGCAAATTCCGCCTAATATCGATCCGGCCTACGCTGCAAATTCCCAGTATTTGAGCGGGATCACTGGACTCACTCAAATACTTACCCGCGCAAACTACATTAGTTTGATGGCGGCTGGAATCTCGGCATACGAAGTTGATTCTGACGTAGGTGTGAAAGTGAAATCTGGGGTCGTAACTCAGATTTTGAATAGCGCTAAGGTCATGGTCTTCCGCCGTCGCATGGCCGATTTCCTCATGCAGAGCTTGGCAAAGTATCTGAAGAATTTTCAGAACGCACCAAACTCTGCTGCGAATCAGACCAAAGCTGGTGGTGGAATCGTCGCTTTCAACAAGCAGCTTGAAAAGGACGGCCTTGTGCCGACTGACGCCGAGGTTTCGACCGGCGCGGCTTCCATCATCGACACGAGCTCGTTGAATGACGACGACTCGGTTGCACAAGGTTATTTCAAGATTCTCTATCGGCGGAGAATCTACAGCTCGATGCGGTTCATCGTATTGCAAGCTGATATTTCAACAAGTGTCGTTGTGCAGGAGGTGGGCTAATGGCTAATCCATCAATACGTGGTCACCAGGGGCAAATTTCATTCTTCCAAAACGGCGGAGATTGCAACATTGCGAATTTGACTAGCGTTGATATCAATCAAGATTCGACGTTCATGCGTTCCGAATATGTCGGCGTTGCTCAGCCCGAGGGAGATCAAGCCATAATGGGTTGGTCAGGATCGGTTGACGCTGAAGTAAAGGACGCAACTCTTGATTTGTTCATTGACGCCCTTGTGACCAACAACCTGAACGGTATCGGGGTTGCTGATTACACTTTTCTGTCAACTGAGCAATACAACGACGGAACGACTCAAAGTTATATTTATTTTGATGTGCAATTCAAACTGTCTAAAAAACAATCTGGATTGCAAGCCAAAGTTACCAAGAAATTAGATTTCCAGGCAGCAGGTCGTAAACCGATTTGATGTCCTCCTAGAGAGGATGAATGCGGGGGCACCTCTTGGAGAAAATAAACGCCCCCGCGACTATTACAAAACCGTGGTTAGGAGCCACAGAAGGATTAGTGTCAGATGGCTACAATGATTAAGGTCGTACTTTCTAGCGGGAAGACCGTTTTTTTACGAGAACCAAAGGTTTCGGACACCGAGAAAGCCGCGCAGAAATGTGCATCTCGTGCAGGTGGTGACGTAATCGTAATGCAAGTCTTGGTTCAAAAGGCTTTGCTGCAAGCACTTTTGGTTAAAATCCAAGAAACCAAAGAGTCCGCAATTCGCGATCTGACTCAGACTGAAATTGCGGACATGGATTCTCTTTTCACGGTTGGGGAGTATAGCCAATTGTTGAAAGTCTTATCCAAGATTTCTGGCAGTGGTGATGAGGGAAACGACCCGATGATGGAGTTTGTAACCGCGTAAGCGAACAGAGTCGAATGCTCTGGGAGCAAATCACCTGGATTTGTAGGTATACGAGCCTTAAGCCTGACGACGTAATGGAAATGGCACCTTGGCAATATGTCATTTTCACGAAAAGGCTTAAGGAAATTTTAGACCAGGAATCAGGTAGGGAAAATGGATGAGATTTTTGATGTAGCGACAGAGTTTAGGTTTGATGTTGGCGAAGCTGTCGTCAACTCAAACCTTTTAACTCGGTCTGTAGATCAGCTCTCCGCATCTACTGGTAACGCTCTCAACAGTTTAAATTATCTGGCTGGCGGTCTCGTTGCACATTTGGGTTTCGGCTCTGGTGGGATTCTTTCGATATTGACTCGCGCGATCCAATTGAATGAAGAATTTAACGTTGGCACAATGGGCTTTGTTAATTCTATCAGTTCAAACATGCAAGTTCTCGGTGGCCATGTTCACGGATTCAATGAGCAGCTCGAAAGCAGTAAGCAAATCATGGGCGACATTGAAGACGCCGCAGGTAAACTCGGGCTTTCTGCTCCTGAATTAGCGTCAACAACTCAGTTACTCGCTGGCCCCTTAGCGCAAAGAAAAAAACTTGGTGATAATTATTCAGGTGGAATTGAGCTTGCTAAGAACGCGATGATTGCCGGTGAAGCGACAGGCATGGGAACGCAGGCCGTTTCGGAAGCTTTATTGCGTGGTCTCTCGCCGGGTGGCGCGATCATGGGAAAGCTCTTTGAACGCTTGGTCAACACGCAGGCATTTCATACGGCTGGCATCAGCAGGCCCCAACAAATGTCTAATATGACCTTGGACAATAAGACCGATTTAGTAATCAAATCTATGAGCGAGCTTGGAAACAATGCTGGATATTTGGTGGCGCGCTTAGATAGTCTTGGCGTTAGATTCAGAATCTTAAAGACATCGGTTGAAAAGGTTCTAGGCCCCATTGGCGATGCTCTAAAAGTTCCACTAATGAAGATTTTAACTGGGCTTACTGATTTTTTCCAAAAGAATGGCGCATCGATTGGCGGTGCCATCGGGAAAATACTCAATGACCTGCTAAAAGATCCTGAAAAGTTCTTAATTGGATTGATGCAATTGAGAAAAGTTAGTAGCGATTTCCATAGTGCTACCCAATTCGCGTCCCTGGTTGGCATGTTCTTTCTATTTAGGGATGTGTTGGAATATATCCCCATATCCATAATGACTGGAATTACTACTTTCTTAAAGTATTTCTCCGATGGAATAATTTTTATGGTTGGCTCAATCATTAAAATTATACCTTGGGCGAATGCATTTGGATGGGCTTTTAATATCGCAAGAATAGCGATGACAGATTTCCTAATTCCTTTTGTGGCAGCATTCATATTCTTGCAAGGGCTGTCAAAGGCCCATGCAATGGCGCAGGTTTATGATGTTAAAGAAATCGCAAAACTATCTCCACAGCTCACTGGCGCAATCATGGTGTGGAAAGATTTGTTACAAAAAATATGGTATCCATTCCAAACCATCATCGACAATATCGCCGCTAACACAATGTGGATTTTCACTTGGTCTTTGTGGGTTAAGATTTTCATTTGGTCAACTGACCTGTTGCTCCCAGCAATCAAAGACGTTGGAAATGGTTTCATGCAATTGGCTGCGGATATGGCTGGTTTTTCTGGTATAATCAAGGATGAGTGGGCGTGGCTTAAAGAGTTACCGATTAAATCTATGGACGCTCTCTCTAGTATGAGCGGCTCTCAAGCATTGGACATTATTGACACCATTCCCGATGCGGTTGGAAGCTTCACAAAACATTATGGTGATTTCGTAAACGACATTGACAGTAAGGGCATTTCCAAAGACGTTGCTAAATCTGTTGTCACGAATAATACGCATGTCGACGCCCGCTTTGATATGCGCGAACAACTAGAACCTGACCGCATTGCCTTCGCGGTTACTACTCATTTGAAGAAATTAGTCATTGGCGGAATTGGCGGAAGAGGAAAAGGAATTCATGCTGGACTTAGCCAAGGTGTGGCAGGTGGTTAAATGAGCTTTGCATCATTAGCCGATCAGATTAAGAATCCGTTTACCGTCAATGCAAAATCTGCACAGCGACCGAATGATTTTCCTGACGGTTTTGAAATCACAGAATACGTTGACGGGGCGCTCGTTCCCGGCAGCGGCATTACGCTTGTCGGTAATATGATGCCGTTCCAGCCCTTCGAATGGGGTGGCGAACAACGCTTAGTGAAGGAATATTACCCAGGCAATCCCGAACCAGCGGTGCAAATTCTAGGAGCCAAAGAGGGCTCTGTTAATATCAAGGGTCGGTTCAAAGATAAAAAGTATTCTGCTGATAAGTTCCCTTATGGAATTTCGTACCAATTCAATCTCATCATGGATGGGATTCGCAAGCGCGGGAATTTAGTTAAGTTTGGAATGCACAGCAATCAATACCATTGGATTCGCTGGGGCATCATCGAGAAAAGCAATTTCAAGATGAATAAGCTTTCATGGATTGATTATGAACTTGAGTTTTTTGTCATCTCCGAGACGCAGCCAAGGAACAACTACTTTCTTGTGCAGGAAAAGCAGAATCCTTTTAAGATGAATTCCGACCTTCTCGCGGCCGTGCTCAAGTTCCAAACGAATCCACCGCCACCTCAGGTCAAGGTAAGCTTGGCATTCAAAATGAATCAGCTTATCGGACAAGTAGCTGGCGCAATCAATACAGTTACAGGTTTTGTTAACAGTATTGTAAGCACAGCTAAATCAATTGAGGCTAGCGCAAACCGGGCAATGGGCCTGATTAAAAATGCGCAATCATCCATTTATCAATTCAAGGTCGCAATGGGTGCATACGGTGCTAAACAAAGCCTGTCCAGCGGATTTGGAACATTGACGAATCAGCCGCCGACAGCGCCAGCAGCTCAAGCGCGGGATACGTTTATTAGCACAGCTTATATTCATTCTGTGATAGCTGGAACAAAGCCATTAAGTAACTCGCTCGCGCAAATGCTTGCCATGTTTGAAGCCATCGCGCTCACTCTCCCGATTGCAAGATACGTTGTGAGAACTGGAGACACGCTCCAATCGATCAGCATTAAATTTTATGGAGTTTCTGATAATTGGATAAATATCTATCAGCACAACCAATTATCGACTACCGCCTTGACGGTTGGCGTGGTGTTGGAAATTCCTAAAGTATGAGTTACTACTATCCGCGCGCTGCAATTCAGCTAAAGATTTTGCCAGAAGATTACGAAGTAAAAAGCGACCCTGTCACACAGCAAACATTTACTGTCACTATACAGCCGCGTGACGTTACGATCACGCGCAATGATTACAGAACTGCGGACACTTTCACATGCGAAATTGATTACAAGAATTTCCCTTTCGATCCAAGAACCATTAGGTCTGCCGGAATTTCTATTTATATGGAAGACGCTGGAAGTCTCATTAATAAAGATGGATCTTTAAATGAAATTCGGCCGGGCGATCCAACTGCGGTAGACCCAACAATTTCAAACTGTGTTTTCATAGGGTTTGTAGATGATGATGAAATAATTTTTGACGACAATGGGCGCAAGGTGACTTTAAGTGGTCGTGATTGCACTTCATTGCTGATCGATCAGAAATATTACAGTGGTGTTGGGCCGAAGGTTGTTGCCAATGTTCCAGGAATCTCTTTGCCTGGCGAACAGAGCGTTGCATTCGCTACGGTACAGTCACCATTTAAAGCGAATCTTCCTTTAGATAAGGCAATAAAACGGCTGCTTTCCCATTTCCCGGCAACTGCTGTAATTGATGTTGTTGGCTCTCCCGATCAGGTCTACCCTATTATTGCTTCTTATGATTCTGGTTTCGGGAATAAGCTGGGCGCGACAATGAACACAGGTGGCGGTAAACGTGAATCGTATTGGGATATTATTCTTGACCTTGCTGACCGCGCTGGGCTTGTTTGTTTTATGGGTATTGGCAGAACCAAAGACGGCCTAGCAATACCGGCCATCTATTTGGTAACTCCTCGTGACAATGGGTTAAGCATTGACCCTGTTACGAAAAAGCAAAGCACTACCACCGCTGATGATATTAAAATTATTTATGGTCAGAACGTCAAGAACCTGAAATTTAAGCGCAAGCTTGGCCGTTTGAAGAATTTTAATATTCAGGTAATTTCACGGAACGGCAAGAAGGTAATTGCGGCCAAGATCCCAGAACAGGCAAATGCTGACTGGTGCAAGAAATATGGAATCAGCCGCAACCCTGTCTACATTCCAACCTTGATGCCCAATGGGGCCGTTGACCAAACTCAGAATAGGCTAGCCCCTTACATTACATTTCCATATGAGAAGATTCAGAATCATGCGGCCCTAGTGCTTATCGGCCAAACGGCTTATGAGCAGTATAGCTTGCAGCAGCTTGAAGGCAGCTTCACAACTTTCGAAATGCTTGGGCGCGGGCTAAATATGGATGTTGCCGCCGCCGCATCATTGCTGGGTGTTGATCCTAATAAATGTTCAATAATTTTCGACATGACTCAAATTCGTAAGGGTCAAAATCTTTGCATCGAAATTGACCCTCCTGATTTGGACGAAATTTCTAGATTTAAAGATAATAATACCCGCGCAAGCTATTTGATGGAAAAGGGATATTCTCAAGATGTCGCTCAATTGCTCGCGCAGACCGTAGGCAAGATGTCACCGCGCTTTCAAATCAAGAGCTATACCATGAAGTTAAATCAGGACAGCGGTTTTCAATTGGATGTTAATTTCTATAACCTCATCGACAACACGCAAAGGAATCTATGAACGAATTAGAATTCTTGCGTGATATTTTCAAAGATCCTCGATTGCACATTGGGATTGGAACAATAGTGCAGCTTGGCCTATCCAATGACGGATCGGTCCTGCGGGTTCTTGTAAATCTATTGCCGGACAATCGGCAAGTGGTCGGTGAGGTAACTTTTGAAGATGTGAACAGCGTTACTCTGCCGGAAGTGGACGACCTGGTGCTTGTTGCTTTTTGTGACGGTGATCCTGACGAGTGCTTTATCGTCAAAGTCATAAACAATGCTGACGAACCGATTCCTCTTTTCGGCCAAACCGGGCACACGGTTAAATATTCGCGCGCTGGCAAAAAACTCTATATTGGAAGTGACACCAAGGTCGGCATTGGGCGTCCCAATGTTGAGCCCACAGAGCCTTTGGTTTTAGGCGCTGTGCTTGCCACGGGCCTCACAGCTCTTTGCAATGCCTTTTTGAACGCTACGCAAATCGGGCAAAGCAGCGCGGGACCAGTGGCGCTTGATCCTGCGGTGAGAACCGCGCTCAATAACTTTGTGACTACGTACATTACGACTTCGGGAACTAATATAAAATCACAAATTGCATTTACGGAGAGGGGAGTTTAGATGGCGCTTAGCGGATCGCGTTTGAAAACTGCCCTGGCTGCGGATATTTTCACGCAATTGCAAATCCAATTCCCTATAAATGGAAGCCTTCTATCTGCGGAACAGACCTACATTGGAACAGCTCAACAGGACCTTGCGAATGCGATAGCCGCCGCCGTTGGCCCTGACGTGGTGACTGAAGTGACGACCAATGCAGTGGCCTCAGTGACAGGCGTCACAACTGGCCTTGGAACATCTGGACCCGGAACGGTGAGTTAATGGCAAGCGTAGACGTGATGAAAACCGACATATTCCTGGGCGCTGACATGGCACCGACTTCGAGCGGTGATCTTCAAACCATCAGCGGAATTGCAAATTTACAGCAAGCTTTGTTTCACCGCCTAATTACAGTTCCTGGCTCATTGATGTACTGGCCGACCTATGGAGTAGGAATCAAGACTTACCAGAATGCGCCGTCATCTTTTACCTTACAGCAAAGACTTGCGGTCCTGATTCAAGATCAATTCGCACAAGATCCAAGGGTGCAGTCTGTTACTGGCGTTTCGTTTACGGCTGCTGACGACAGTCCAGAACAAACGATAATCACTGTTTCACTTGTTCCTGTGGGTTACACTGCACAGACATTCATTTTCAATCCGTTTGGGGGCTTATGAGCGTTCCAGGTTCGACTACACAAGACCTATACGATACTTTTATTTTAAACCTGTTGGGTTCAGCTCCGCAATTGACCGACCAACTTCCTGGATCGGTCATTGACGGTCTTGCGGGCGCATTCGCAATCGGTGGCACTGAAGTCCAGACCAATACGAATTTGAATTTCAATAAAACATTTATTGATACAGCGAACGGCCCAGAGATTACGGGCAATGACGATGATCTTCAGACCTTGGCTGTGGACCATTACGGGGAAAATTTCGCAAGGCCCGGAGCGATTCCGGCAATTGATACAATAAATTTCACGAGAAATAATAATTCTGCGGGCGCGATTACGATCCTTGCCGGGACCATTGTTACTACCGAACCAGACGCGAACGGAAATGTTCAGACTTACACGACCGACGCCGACGTGATTATGACCAATACAAGCGCCGGAACAGATACGAGCGTTTTTGTTGGAATTACGGACGTTGACGGTGGGGTTGCCGGCAACGCTGCGGAAAACACGATCACGGTCATTCAGACAGCATTACTCGATTCTTCGATTGTTTGCACGAATGCCGGGAATGCTACGGGCGCAGATGCGCAGCCCGATCAAACTTACCGTGAGACCATTAGGAATTTAATCCAAGCTTTGGCTGGTGGAACGCTCGCCTCGATTGAAGCGCGCGCATTGACGGTTGCGGGAGTTGTGACAGCAACTGCGCTTGAAACAGCAATAACCGCCATTCAATATAATATTGCAAGTTCTTCAGTGGTGGGTAGCCCGTTCAGCGTTGTTAAAGCAGTGCTCTATGTCGCCGATGCAACAGGCACCGCGAGTGCGGCGTTGCTTGCTGCTGTGGGGGCGGCAATTAAAGGTACTCGCTCAGGTGGCGTTAATGTGCAAGTTGCAGCGGCAACGGCCACAGATGTTAGTTGGACGGCAAGTTATACGCTCAATAGTGAGGGGCCTAACTTCACCGCGCTCTCTGCGAGCAATGCGATTCTTTTGACGGCCATGACCAATTATATAAACAATTTGCCGGTTGGAACTGGATTCGTAAGAGCGACGGCAAACGCTGCGATTCTTGCGCTTTACGGTGCTGCTGGAACTAATGATCTAACGGCTTTCACAACCTCAGTGCCAAGCGGCGACATTTCGGCGAGTGCTACAACGAAGTGCATTGCGGCTACAATAGCGACGGTGTAAATGGCTCAAACTAAAAGCCAATGGGCTGCAAAACTTAAGTCTTTTGTCCCTGGTTGGTGGTTCCAAGAGGGGTCATATTTTGCCGCTGCGGTATTCAATGCAGCGGCGGCGGTATTCGCCACGTTAGATCAAGATCAAGAAGACATGCTCAACACCACCTTTATCACCAGGTCGGCCGCTCCTGTTGAGGATTTGCTGGGTGATGAGCGAAGCAAGACCCGGCTTACGGGCGAGACTAATCCGAATTACGCGACCAGAATTCAGCGCATAACGTCCTTCACCGATGCGCCGGATATCCTTGCCGCTGTAAATGCCATCTTGAGCAATCCCGGCGCAAAGCTCCTAGAAGCTCCAACTGATTCGCCCTATTGTTCAAGAGGCACGTTTTTAAGCCGCGACAACTATTTGAGCGCATTCCTAGACAATTATTTTGCAATTGTAGTTCCGTTGCAGAATCATGTTCCATATACGTTTGCATTTGATGGAAATGAAGCCACCGCGCAACAGTTATATTTTGCAAGCCGCAAGAACTTTGTTGGAAATAGTGGACCTTCAGAGGCGATTTACCCGGCCCTAATCGCGCTGGTTAATTCAATGAAAGCGTTCGGAGTTTTGTTTAGAGTTATTGAAAGTACAAAAAGCACAGTAGTTTAAAAGGGGAATAAAATGCCAAGAAGACAGTGGAATGATGGGATGGAACTTATCTATGGAGATTTGAGCGCCGCCTCATCCTCTTTAGAAATAGAACTTTACGATAGGATTTTATTAGAGCTGATGGGAAGACAGACGAACGTGGTATTTAGTGGGAGCTTTGCAGCCACCTACACGAATTCTTCAACGCTCGCGGTTGCAATCGGTAATGGGGTTTATTATGACAGCACACAAGTTGACCCTGAGCCTCTGCACCGTTTGCTTTATCTTCCTTCTGCTGGCGCGCCAACGGTCACGACTCCCGATGGAACACACAACCGAATTGACCTTGTATGCATTACGCCGGGTCGGTCTGTAATAGGAACGGCAACCCGCAATTACAAAGACCCGAATAGCGGTTTAGTTTCGAGCCAATCCGAGAACGTGGAAAATGATTGGCTTTCAACTCTCTCTGTTGTCGCCGGAACACCATCATCAAGCCCCGCAGTTCCTTCGACTCCGGCCGGTGCAATCGCATTGGCACAAGTTTTGGTAACTGCGGTCACGGGCATTGCGAATCAAGCCGCCATTACTGATGTTCGCCCGAGATATCGCAGAAATGCTGCAACTGTGCAGACTGTGACAACTACCTATGCCATTGACCTCGATGACAGCGAAATCTATGGGAATGCTGCGAGCGCCGGGTTTACCGTCACGATGCCCAAAGCTTCATTGATGAGCGGGCGCACGGTAACAATCGTCAACATTGGGACAACTAACAATGTGACTGTTGCCTTTACTGGCTCTGATTCTGTAGGTAATGATGGAAGCGCAACAACGGAAGTCTTGAACCCAGGTACGGCCATTCGCTTAAGCTGTAACGGTTCTGCTTTCTTCTTAACTTAATTGGGGGATTAAATGAAAAATATTTTCTTAAGCTTATTGATGGTCCTTTCGCTCCCGGCATTTGCTGGGTTTGAACAGGGTACGGCTGACCAAGTTTTAGTTGTGCCGCACGCTGGTGGCCGTCCGCAGTATGGCCAAGTGGATCTTACGAAATCCGCTGCGGTGAAAAATGCGCTGCCAATCGCTAACGGCGGCACTAATAACGGCTCTCTTGGTGTTGCAGCCGGTGGCGGCGTTTACACCGATGGAAGTAAATTAGTAAATCTCGCAGCCGGTACTGCCGGGTATTATTTCTCATCTGGCGGCGCTTCCGCTCCGAGTTGGCTGGCCTTTACCGCGCATTCGGTAACCAATTTAGTTTCAACCGGAACGGCGACTGGTTACAGATTCATTATAACTTCCAGCAGTATAACGGCGGGGTGGCAGTACACCAACAACGGGAACACATACACAGTTCTTGGAACGGTTTCTTCCGGCACGACAATTTATGCGTCTGGCGCTGGCGCGCCCACGAGCACGGGAAATTTAACATGTGTGACCGCATCTGGTTGCAGTGCGGGAACTATCGCATACTCGTTTGAAACACCGCTCGCGAGCTATACGACACCGACGGGCACAAAAGCATTATGGGTTAGATGTGTCGGGTCTGGTGGTGGTGGCGGTGGTGCGGCGGCGGCAACAACTGGAAATGCTGACGCGGGCGGCGGTGGCGGCGGTGGAGGCTATGTTGAGAAAATGATCGGCTCCCCATCGGCCACTTATTATTATGAAATCGGACCTTTGGCAGCGGGCGGAACTTCCGGTGCAAATGCTGGTCAAGCAGGATCAAAAACAAGCTTTACCGATGGTACCACATTGTTGGTAGCGACGGGCGGCGCGGGCGGC
>OLLS01000001.1_pt1 | contig 43279 bp, 64 predicted proteins | sample 1604631 | NCBI WGS metagenome assembly OLLS01 (sample SAMEA104055725, study PRJEB20765) | soil metagenome | biome: Arctic tundra; feature: Polygonal ground; material: soil | place: USA | collected 2011-09 | depth 0-0.5 m | reverse complement strand
CTCCCCGCTTTTAGCCATGGCTAAAATAGACTTTGTCATGTTGTCTACTTCCGTTTGGCTGGCCCCGGCCTGTGTTCGGATCTGCTCCATGCTGGCTTGAAATTTCATGCTGGTAGTTACGATTGCCGTTCCCAAGGCAACAATTGGCACGGTCAGCCCTATGCTCATCGACTGCCCGGCGCTCTGCATGGCTTGCCCGGCACTGGTCATCGATTGCCCTATGCTGCTTATTTTACTGCCAAGAGACGAAGCCGCTGTGCCCACCTGTTCGCCGATGCTGGAAACTTTTTCAGCAATGGCCTGCAGTTGTGTGCTGGCTTCGTCTTGTAATTTTACTATGATGCTTAGGGTTGAGGAATCATCCATTTGCTTGTGCGTTATTTTGCTCCGCTTTTTGCGCCGCAAGCTGCCCCTCTATGACGAGTTTTTTGTGTGCGAGTTCCAAGATCCACGTAGGCTGGGATTCATAGGTGTACCAATCCCAGCCGTATTCTTTCATGATCTCTAAAACAAAAACATACCCGGAGAGCTTGCCCTCGTATAAAAGTCTTAGGTCGTTGGCGAATTCACTTCTTTTTTTTTATCGGCTGTGATTTCTTCCACCTTGGCGGTGACTTCGTTAAAGTCTGCCTCGGGTAAATCCAGCACGTTGTCCAATACCGACTTGGCCGGGTCTACTCCCGGGCCGTCAATTTTTGCCACGACCGCCTCGATTGCCCGGTCTTGGGCGATGTTGGCTTTTGTCCCTTTGAGCGAATAAGTCGATACAGGCTTCGAGCCTTTTTCGGCTGTGCCGGTCAGGGTTACGTCTTCAAGGAATGCGTCCTTGATATGGCGTGCTTGCCTGCCAGTTAAAAACTGGCGGAACTCTATTGTGTAACCACCAGCTGTCGTGATGGTTGTGTTGCTGTTTTCCATTTTGTTTGTTGCTTAATTATTTTTTTATTGGTAGTTGGTGCCGGCATAGTTGTTGGAGACTATGGCGGTCAATTCGTGGTCGGTTGCGTCGTACGAAATGGTGAACTCCTGTTTAATGTAGTTGAGGCCGTCGAGGTTATATTCTACGGGGCCTTTGGTCAAGACCAGTTTTCCAAACTTAAACGTGATCTGTTCGTAGGTTGGCGCTACTCCGACTAACGCTCCGCGCATCTGGATGACCAGACTGTTGAGCGTGTTGTTTTTATATTTTGCCAGCTCGGTGGTGTCCGCGAACTGGATTGTGTAAGACCCTTTTAGCTCGAGTGGTCCGGCTACAAATCCGCCAGCTACCGGCTGGGCGCTTCCGGAAAGGAACGCGTCGTCAAACAACACATTGTTGTTTCCGCTTAGGGTAAAGTTTACCAGCGGTGTTGGCCCGGAGCCTACGCCCGGAGTGCCGCTGTTCATTGTCGCGCCTGCCCATGTACAGTGGCTGGTGCCGGCCTGTGTGGTGGCGATGGAGTTGGCCGCTGTGCCGTTCAGGATGGCCTGAATCAGAAGCGTGGTGGTGGATATGGTTGTTGCAATAACTTGCGGGTGGGCGAGTGTTCCCAATCCGTAATCGGTGCCGGGAGTGCCGGTGTTGTTGATCGCCTTTTTAAGGTTGATCAATGCGGCGGCGGCGGTGGTGTTTATAAAAACTTCGTAGGCTGCGCCGGTTAGGGCGCTTACGAATGTGTAGGTCACTCCGCCGATCACGATGGTGGAAGCCGCTGCTGGTGCTGTGGTGTCGCTGGTCAGCGTGGTGCTGGCCGGGCTTCCCAAGGCAAGGGCTACAGTTGTGCCGATGTAGGCGTTCATCTGTACTTTGCTGAACAGGGAGTCCTGCGTGTAGCTCGGGCTAATGCTCGAGGTGTCCGGGAACATTCCCAGCAAGCCAACTTTTAGTTTGGCAAAATCTTTGTCTACCGTTAAGTCGAAGCTGTCGACCACAGTGTTGGCGTAGCGCTCTGTCTGAATTCCGCCTTGCTTAATTGTAAGCGTTGCGGTCTTCATGCTGGCGTTCGCGTTCTGGACGGTGAACGTGTGGTCGTATGCTCCGGTGGTTTCACCGGCAGCTGCGGCCGAGTTGCGCGTTCCCATAAACAGCCCCAAAAGGTAGGGGACTATGTCCACGGTCGGGACCATTTCTATCGATCCTTTGCCGTACTGTTTTATTATTAAACTGTTGGAGGTTTTATTCCTAATCCCGCGGGCCGAGTTTAAGAGGACTTTGTCCGCCATGGCCATCAGGCTCAGGCTCTCCCATTTGAAAAAATCAGCCGCGGCGACTGCAGTGCCCGGGGTAACTTCTACCCCGATGCCCACTTCGACTTGGCGTCCTGCTATTTTTGTCATGGTTTTTTATTTAATTAATTTTATGTGGTGGTTTGCTAAAATAACTTTTTGTATTTCCGGGTCTTCCGGAAGCTCTCTTGTTTCCCCGGCGTGGATTCCCCAGCCGACCGAGAAGTCAATCGTGGCGTCGGAGGTTACCTGTTGCGCGTCTGGCGCTTTGGGTGTCTCCTGAGCCGGCGCTGGCTGTTCGGGTTGTTTGGTTTCTATTTCGTCTTTGGTCATCGTAGTTGAATGAAGTTACTTGTAAATTCCAGCATCCCCTCTATGGACCAGGCGTCCTGTTTTCGCTTGCCCATGGTCATGCCATAGTCTATCCGGCTAAAGGAGTTTATGTCCGTCCGCAAATTCTGGGCGGTATCTACCTCCACATTGTGGCGGAGGATATAAAGCAGGGAGTCGGTTTTTAGCTGGTATGTGCCGTCCTGCCTGCCCTCCATTAAATTATACAACGAATTTACCCCTTTTACCATTTCCTTGTCGTCGCTGATTGTGTCGCGAACGTCTACCACGGCCGTGATGGTAATCCGGAGCTGGTGCTCGTCTTCCATGTTGCTGTGGTTGCTCACTTTGGTATCGACCTTTGCAATAATTAAGGCGGGCAGTTCGCTTACGCCTATCCTGATCGGGTCTCCGAAGTAGATTCGTTTAAAATTCTTGGTCGCTCCGGTGATCAAGTCCACGTACTTTTTTAAAATTGGGTCTTGGTATGGCGTGTCCATTGTTTTTTGTTTCTATTTGCTTGACGCTATAACTTCTTGGAAGTGGGTGTTAAAAATTCGCACCACGGCTTCCTTTTGGGCGTTTGCTAACTTCATCATAACACGGCGAGGCATTTTTGTCCTTGGCTGGTTTGACTGGTGGTATTTAAAATATTCCACTTCATTCCATACCTGCGCCATGTCCGGACGCCATAGCGTTAGGAATCCGTCTTTCATTGTGCCGGTCGCTACCAGCGTTCCCCGGCCCGGGTATAGCTTTTGTTTTCGCGCTGCGTATGCCTGCTTCAGCGGCGACCAGTGTTCTTCAATTACTGCGCCCTCTGTTTTAAAAACGTCGTCGCTAAAAATGTTTTTTAAAGTCAGCGCGGTCTCTTGGAATGCAGGCGACCAGTCTTTTACTTTGCTGGCAAGTATTAACAGCTGGCGGCTGAGCTGTTTGTCGCCCTCTATTGTCCAGCTGATATAAAGTCCCATAGCGGTTTAAAAGTTTTGGTTCATGCTAAATTTTTGCTGCGTTCCATTGTCGTCGGTGTTGTCTACGGAGTTTGGCAGGCTTTGTACGCTGTTGGTTATGCTTTGGGTCTGCATCTCCAAGTGGTCGCTTCCAAATAAAAGCTGTCCGCCCGGGCCTTGCAGTTTTTTCAGGATGGCGCGTGCCTCGCCCAACCACTTTACGCCCTCGCCGTCCTTGCCAAATTCTTGGTAGTCCATGTAACCGGCCGCAAGGAGCACGGTTAAGTTTTCCAGCATTGGCGGGATCTCTTGCACTCCGGATTGGCTGATATAAGGAATTACGTACCGCGATGCGAGATAGCTGTCTATTTCGTTTTCCGCTCGCCTGCGGTAAGTCTCAATAATGCCGTCGGTTATGTACGGGTTGTTGGTTAGGCCGGCTTGCTTTTTTATTGAGTAAATGGAACAGTAGCGCACACTTTCGTCGCCGAGCACTTCGTCGGAATCGAGGATGCTGGATTCTTCGCTGGTCTGACTGTTGTAGTAGGTGCTCTTAAAATAAAGATAGCCCTCGCCTCCGGTGTATTCCAGCACCGTTCCTTGCGGGTCGTTTACGGCAATCGTTACCGGGCTGCTGTCTCCAATAAGCTCCACGTAGCTTCCGCCTGAGGTAAGGCTTCCATAAAATTTCCGTTTGTTGTATCTGTACTGCACGATCGGTTCGTCTTTGTCGTGCGGTAGCTTCAGCAAGCCGAGGACTAAATTTTCGCCGCTCACGCTGGCCACCTGGACCAGCTCAGCTTGCTGGCTGCCCTCGTAGCCAATTACCAGATAGTCGTTGGCGCTAAAGCCTGCGCTGTTTGCTACGGGCACGCTCACATTTGATCCGGCCAACACATCGCTGGTCAGCTTTGTGCGGTCTCGCTTTATTGAATCTTCGGTTGGTGCAATTAAAATTTTCATGGTTTTTTATGTTTTTATTATAGCACTATTCGACTTTTTGGTTTAGTGGTTAAGCCTATTTTTTTAGTCTCGGACTTCAGCACGTGCCGATCTGCGTGGCTGGTCAGGCGAATAAGTCCTTTGCCTTGTTTTGTCGGTACGCCTATTCTGGCCTGCCCAGTGATTGTCTGGGTGCTAATTAAGAACAATTTTGCTACCCCAGTTTCGGTTTTGGTTGTTACCAATCCTATACGTGCCAGCCCGGTTTCGGCTTGGCTGGTTACCCGGGTTACGCGTGTAACGCCGGGGATCGTCCGCAGGGTTGTTGCGGTTACTCTGGCTTTGCCTGTTATGGTTTTAAGGGTTTGGGCGGTAATTCTTGCCAGCGCGGTGATTGTACGTGCCGTGCTTGCTGTAATTCTGCCCTTACCGGTCTCGTTTTGGCTTGAGGTGGCAGTAATCCTCGCTTTTCCAGTTTCCGTGGCCTGTGTGGTCGCTGTAATGCGCGACTTGCCAGTTATAGTCTTTTGTGTTGTAGCTGTGATTCTGGCTACTCCAGTCTCTGTTCTTGGGGTGCTTGCGGTTATGCGCGAAAGGCCTGTCAGGGTCTTTGGGGTGACTATGGTTATTCTGGCTACGCCTGTTGCTGTTTTGAGCGTTGTGGCCGTGATTCTGGCTTTACCTGTCTCGGTCTTTGGGGTTGTTGCCGTAATTCTCGCGACGCCAGTCGTTGTCTTGGTAACGCCCGCGCTGGTTATGGAGGCTACGCCGGTGATAGTCCGGGTTGTCGTTGCCGTCACCCGGGTCTTTCCAGTTTCCGTCTGTTGCGCGGTGGCCGTGATTCTGGCCTTGCCGGTAATTGTCTGAGCGGTGGTGACTGTTATTCTTGCCACGCCAGTTTCCGTCTTGCTGGTAATTAAACCGATGCGGGCTTTGCCTGTTATGGTTTGGGTTGCTGATTTTTGAATTCTGGCTACACCAGTTTCCGTCTTCGTGGTGGTCGCGGTAATTCGTGCCACGCCAGTTTCCGTTTTTGTTGTGGTGGCGGTTATGCGGCTTACCCCTGTCTCAGTTTTCGAAGTGACAAGCCCAATGCGTGCGACGCCGGTCTCTGTTTTCGCGGTTGTGTTGGTTATCCGGGCTACGCCAGTCTCTGCCTTTTGAGTGGTCGCGGTAATTCGCGCCAGTCCCGTCTCTGCTTGGCTGGTGACTTTCGTAATTCGAGAAACGCCAGTCTCGGTTCTGGTCGTTATAATCTGTATCCGGCTTACTCCAGTAATAGTCTTGGAGGTGCTTATTTGCACTCGAGCCACCCCGGTTTCGGTCTGCGTTGTGGTAATGGTGTTAACAGGCGGCGGAGTCAGATTGTAGCCTATTCGAGGTGATCGTAATTGTGCAAAGGCCATGTTTTTGTTTTAGTTTGAGAAGTTGCTTCCGGATTTTATAAAATTCCTGCCTACGTTTTCTGCGTAGTCAACTTGCGGGTTTGAATAATATTTTTTTAAAATCAGCCCGCGGAAGTTTGGCGTGTAAACCGAGGACGAGCCAGAGCCGGTTTTGTCCACGATGGATGTGTCCTGCCCCTCCCAGCCTCCCCAATAGTTAAATCCTATTAAGGGTCCATAGGGCGCTACTAAATTTTCTTTTATACCCCGGTAGAAATCGTTTAAAAAATTTGTCCATGTTAGGGTGCTCCCCTCTACTCCTGATGGTACTGCGCTGGCCAAGTCTCCCCACTCTCCCCAAAACTGATTAATCCCGCCCGCGCCGTTTCCACCGCCTCCGTTCGGGTCGTGCCCGGCATAAAGCTGTTGCCAGTCGTAGACGTAGTCCCTTGCTTCCACAAAGGTTGAACCGCGTCGCTGTCCGTAGTAGTCCGCTCCTACAAGGCTTTGGTCGGAAAATAAACCGCTGGACAGATATCCGGTTGCTACTTCAGAAAAGTTGTTATGCGACATAAAAACCAAGGTTTTGCTTTTTGCCGCGGCATAAGTAGTAACCATGGTATGGAATTCCGGGAATAAAGCTAAGTAAGCGCTTTGGGTTGCTATAAACCAGTCCGAATAAGTCGAGGTCTGTGTGCCGGCTTGAGCGCCGCTGGAGTTTACTATACCCGTTCCTGTGCCGGCCCCATTGTCGGCGATGGCATGGGCTTGAGTGTCAAAAAGATAATAACTGTTAGCGTCTTTTTTGCTTAGGTAGTAGGTAGTGCCGGAGACAACTCCGGTTGGCAGCAAGATGCTTGTTGTAAAACTAATTGCCGTCCCGGTTAAAAGTCCATGCGCTGTTTGGGTTACCACGCATGGGCTGGCGATGGTCATTGTCACGGTGTTGCTGTGGCTGGTGGGAAAAGCGTTTGTTGTGCCCTCGGGTATAGGCGCAAAAATATCGCCGGTGGCCACGTGGTTGCCAACGCTGTTATATAAATAATTGTAGAAACGCCCGCACCATGTTGTCGCTCCGTCTGTGGACGAGCTGGCCGCTGTCCCGCCGGGCGTGTTCCTGTCGTAGGGCACGCTCCAGATGTTTTCTACTCCACTGAAAGTTCCGCGGTGGATTACTTTTAGATAGCCACCGTAGACGGATGAGCCATATACATTTTGCTGGGCGTGAATCACGTCGCACCAGTCCTGCACCTCGCCCTCTATGGTATTTGGAGACGGCGTTGTGCCGGCTCCGGTTATAACGCTGTTGGCGTCCAGCGGCACGGACATAGCTATGTGGGTAATTCCCAGAGACGCCAAGCATGAGACCAGCGCTTGTTTTTCGGCCGTGCTCAATTGTGCCGTCAGTGTGTCCTTACTTTTCTTCATGACGTCTATGCTTTTGTAGGTGAGGTTGTACATTTTTATCGGGCTAAGCCGCCGGCAAATGGCCGAGGCCTTAATTTTGAGCCGCCGTTTGGGTTAACGGTTCTGAAGCTCGGGTTAACGATCGGTATCATATAAGTGGCGTAGTGGAATGTTAGGTTTTCGTTTCTAAAAGTCGGATCGGCAGTAAGTTCTACGGTGCCGGCCGCTACTCCGTGGCAGTCGTGGTAGTCGTCCGTATAAACCCCTCCGGAGAATGGAGCCAGGTAAAAACAATACTTCGTGCCCGCTACAAGTCCGGCCAGCGGTACTGGTAGGTCGTATGTGCCATAACCGTTAGCGCAGGAAGCGTTCGGTATTGTAAAACTGTAAAGCTCTGAACCTACTGCGTGGTCGGGCACGTTTGCCGATGCGGTGTCGATATAAACTTTAATGTCGACGCTTGGCAGGTCGCGTGAAAAACCCACCGTGCCTAAGCTCCCGGAAATCCCACACGTCCAGACTTGGCCGCGGTACTTAACGCCGGCCGCTTGTCCGAATCCGAACCCTGTGCCCTCGCTATCTTGGTGCTGATCCAATGTTCCTACAGTCATTATTTAATCCTTTCATTTACCGATATTCCGTTGCCTGCGCGAACGGATTGGTGGTTATTTGGCAGAGCATTTTGGAATTGTATGTCCGCGGAAAATTCAATCCAAGGGTTTAAGTCGGTTGTCAGCCCGCTTGTCAGTGCAAAGTCTGAAGCGGCGTTATTTCCAAAACGCTGAATAAACGAACCCGCTGCTGTTGGGGCCGCTGCGTGGCTTCCAATTTCCACCACAATAATATCGCCGTCCTGTGCTGCGATGGCGCTAACCGCTTGGGCATTAACTATTCTGGTGGCTGCTGAAGCTGTGATGGGGTACTCCGTGTCTTGGTTATAGTTTGAAAAAAGCGTACCCCTTGCGGTTGTGCCGTCTGCGGAGAATACTTTGGCGACTACGGCCAAAAATGCATTATTCGTTGTCGCGTTTTCCGAGCACCTTATTACCAGTGAAAGCGTGCCGGAAATTGTCTGCGGCCTAAGCGCTTGGCTTATAAATTGGTAGCGAACAATGTCTTGCGTGGTGGTTATGGGTACTGTGGCTGAGCCGTCATTTAATGCGAGGAAAAAAGGCAGTTGGCTTTTCGTCCTCATTAAGCGCCTGACGAAGTTTACATCCGTAATTTCCCAGCCGGCGTCAACGGTTGGCGAAGCCGATGCGCTGGTATTTGTTAGATAGAATCTTGTGGCCATAACTTTTTTATTTAACTTCCGCTTTGACCCATGCCGTTGCCTACTTTTATGCGTTGTCCGCTATTGTGTGGAGCACCATTGGTATATATTTTCATTGTGGTTGAAATTTAGCTTTAATTTTAAGTTCGGCTACCAGTATTCCCCGGCGGATAAATCTGTAGCGAAAATTTTGCGTTCCAAGTTCCTGTTTTCGCTCAAGTTCAAAACCGCTCTTGTCCAGATATTCCGGCAGGTCTTGGTCGGTGATTTTTTTCCCGAATTTTCCCAAGTGGAAGTTAAGCCATTCGTTAACTGCCTTGCCGTGAATCTGCTCCAGCTCTTTTGGGATTGGGGCAAAAGTAGCCATTGGTTTTTAGTTTAAGGATTCGATGTAGTAGTTGTGGCCTTGGATGCTATTGGCGGCGTTGTTAGTTCCCCATAGCGCTGTTAAGGATAGCGCTGTGTCGGCTGTTAAGTCCACCGTGGCTACTGCAGGCGTTGTGCCTCCGGTAGATCCGGAAACTAACGGGATTGGCATGCCGTAGTTGGTAACCGTTCCGGCGGTGCCGGCGGTCGAGGTGTACATAATAACTTGGCCGTTGGTCATTAACGTTCCGGACGAGCCATTGGAGCGGGTCTGGATAATAACTTCCAACATCCAGAACGCGGTCATGGTTGCTCCGCTTCCTACTGCAGACGTCAGGGTTGTGGTGGCTGATTTTGCTATAACAGTTCCGGCAACTCCACCCCAGCGCAATGAGAATATGATTGTCGGGGTCGATGTCGTTCCGTAACCGCCCATAGCGGTTAGTCTTAATGCGCGGCCGTCCTGCAGGTAGTTTGCGGGGATGGTTACGTTTGGAAACAAAATTGTTTCCGTAGTGCTGGCTGCAATTGCCGTGCCGGACGCTGTGGCCCAGGCAAGGGTTTCACTCCAAAATTGTTTGGACATTTTTTTTTATTAATTTTTTAATTTAATTTCATTACTTGTTGATAATTTTTTCCCTTGGCGTCCTGCGCTTGCCAGCCAAATAAGAAGCTTGTTTGGTGGCCGGCCTCATAGGGGTTGCCCATTTGTCCGTCGCGGACTTGAGCGTTGAATGACCGGATGTTTTTTCTAAAATAAACAAGGCGGAAATTCTTTAGCTCGACTTCATTTGGCACGGTCATCGGGTCGGCTTCCCGGTTTTCTATTTGGTGCATAAAAAAAGGCCTGCCGTCCACTTCAAAGTGGCCGTCGCGCAGGTCTACCGAGTATTTATGCCCATCGCCCTCCAAGCTGAATTGGATCAAGCGGTCGTGCTCTACGTCAAAATAGCAAGACCGCTTGTCCGGTTCTTTTTGGGATTTATCTTCCTGAGTCTGCTCCAGTTTTGAGCCGTCGGAGTAAGTGGCTGTAAAAAGGTATTTTAGCATTGTATTGCTTTCCCGGGCATTGTATTGCCCGCTATACTTTATTTTTATTCCGGGACTGAGGGAGAGGATGCTCCGCCAAGCTCTGCAAGTAATTCGGCTTTTTGTGCTTCCATTGCTTCTACGCTTATTTGCCCCGCGTTGGAGGCTTTGTGCTTTTCGAGGAGTCCTTTTAGGTCTTCAGCGGTTGTCCCCTTTGGAAATTTCAGGAAGCGTCCGCATCCGCAGGTCAGCACTATTTCACCTGCGCCGTCGATGTCGAGGGTGTGCTCTGTCTCTTTTTGCTCGTGAGCACAAAAAACGAGGATTGTTTTTGGTTCTATAGGCATGGCTTTAGTTCTCGTTATACTGCAGGGTTAATGTGACCGTAGCGGTATCGCCTGCCGCTGCGCTACCCGAGGTTTGAAGCTGGGTAGTTAAAAAGTTTGTGTAGCATGGGTTGGTTGCCATGCTGGTGGCTTTGCCGGTTGCTTCCGGGCCGGTTGCTCCAAAACAAACCGCTACGCCCGAGCCGATCGCGACCGCTGTGGTCATGTCGGTTGTCAGGCTGGCGTTTGTGGTGGCGCTTGGCGTGGTATAAAGCAAGCGGTCGCCGTCTCCGGTACAGGCTGGTGTCCCTTTGAGGGTCAGGCCAGTTCCAAAGGCTACGCTGGTGTGGGCAAATAACCCGGCGCTAATTTGGTTAAACGTTCCGGAGAAGTGTCCGAAGTTCCAAATTTCAAAGCTGTTGCTTCCAGCTGTGATTGGCGAGGCGCTATAAGCCGTACCGTACGTGTCGGTATTCTTCCAGTTTGTGTCCGTAACAGCGGCGGTTCTGGTTGTGCCCTTTGCGGGGCTACCAGTTGAGGCGCCGGTGTCGCGTTCAAATTCAAATGTTGCGGCCATGGTTGTTAAGTTAGTTTATGGTTTTAAGAATGCTTTTAGGCTGTAGGTGAAGCTGGCGTTTTGCGTGCCCGCGTCAACTAAAACCGTTCTGTAGCGGAGGTTTCCGCCGAAGCCTATCTGCCGGGTTGCCCCTGCAGCGGCGTCGCTTCCTGTGGCAAAGACTGCGGTCGCTCCCGGGTTGTCGTTTTTAATGACACCCACGAAAGTTTTTGCTCCGCCGTTTCCCAGCACCTGTGTAAAGTGCAGGATGTTATGCCACTTTGTTCCGCCGTCCAAGGCCATGTCGATGTAGACGTCGAATGTGTCGCCTACGTCCGTGGCCGCGGCTGTTACGTCGAGCTGAACCATCAGCTCTTTGTAAATCGCGTCCAAGGCGTACCCTGTGCCCGGGTAAATCACATAAGTGTCGCCACTCGTGAAAATATCCGCGCCTACAGATAGCTGGGTTGCGCTGTCTACGGCCGTAACTAAGGCAAACTTTCCCGTGGTGGTGTCTTTTATAACATCTCCCACGGCTATGGCGTTGACCACGAAATTCCCCGCGGTGTCCACAAGTTTGTTTGTGGTCGTTCCGGTGGCCGCGCTCGATACCTTGTTGGCATTTCCAAGCGCCCCGTATTCCGTTGTTGGAACGGCCAAGGCTCCGGAAGCCCTGAGCGTTACTGCTTTAGTATGTTGAGCCATTGTGTTTTAAGTTTAAAGTTCTTCCCCAGTGATCGCCGGCCCCGGAACTATCGGACCGTTATTGGTGCCGGTATTTTCGGTTGTGGTTTGATCGCCCTGGCCCGCGGTGTCACCTGTGCCGTCTCCGGCGTCGGTTTTAACTTCCTCGGGTTGTTTGTCAGGCTGTGCTCCCCAAGTATTTTGAGTCTCGGGTGCTTTTTCTTCTTCGGCCTCGGGCTTTACAGCTTCCTGTTCTGCCACGATGGTTTCGGCTTCAGTGACGGTTGTTGCGCCGTCTACCACGCTCATTGCGCCTGAGTTTATGAGGCCTTGGAATTCGCCCGGTTCAGCTTCGAAGACTTTGCCTTTTGGTATGTCTTCTCCGTTGTGGCGGACGTTTGAGTTAACTTTGATTATCATTTTGTTAAATGTTTAATTTTAGGCGCTGATCACGTACTCGACGAACAAGACCGCTTTTCCGGCGGTTAATGCTTCGACGGCTACGGTTGCGATCAATTCGCGCTCAGCAGTCAATTTGATATAGGATGCGGCTTTTCGTGCGGCATCCAAGACGGCGGTGTCTCCGGCTACGGTTGCTTCAGCGTACGAGCCTACAACAGAACCGTGCAGTCCGGTGTCCCAAACGTTCGACGCATCGCTGATTGCAATGGCGGCAGTTAGGTCGTTGGCGGTCTGTGCTTTTAAGGCAATTGTCCCAGCGTCGGTTGCCGAGGTAAAGGTGGTTATAACATCCACCCATGCGTTGACTAAAATTGCGCCGATAGGCAGAAAAACCCCGAGACCGTGAGCCGCGATGGTTTTGTTTGAAGCACCGGAGCTGTCATTGCTCGCGGTGTCGTAGATGGCTCTTGCAACATGTAGCAAGCCGAGGCCGGATTCAGCCTTGACCGCTCCGCGTCGCACTTGGAAAGCCGGTGCTACTTGGATGAGTTGTGATACATTCTTAGCCATGGTGTTTTGGTGTTTTAATTATTTTGGGCTATGGGAGGGGATTCGATCCCCTCCCTGCAGTTTCCTGCGAACCCTTTTCTTAAATTTAGGCTATGGCTGTGGCGATCAAATAGCCACAGGCCGCGGCGATTAACTTCTGCACGTAGTTGTCGTTGCCGACGCGTACATAAGTTCCCTCGCGGTCTTCGTCTCTCCAGCGCTTTACGATTCTCTGGCTGTAGGTAAATGTTACCCCAAGGCTGAGCATTTTCAAGCGGACGACTGGGCTGATATAGCAGACCAGTGCGTACTTTCCCCAGACGTAGCTGAGGCTGTCTGTTTGACCCTCGTGAACGGTGTTGTTTCCTGCTTCACCGACTATCACGTTTTCAACTTGGAATACCCGGGCCAAGAGTTCTGGGGTAACTACTCCGAGCTGGCTGTATTTGATGCGTTCAATTATTTGAGGGTGTTCGATCAGCATGTCGAATACCTGTTTGCCTAACACGAGAGTGTTTGGCTTTTTAAATGTCGCAGAGTGGATGGTGGTTCTGGCGGTTCTAACATCCCCGATCGGGTCGGAGTTGCTATAGTCGCTCCACTGGCTTGTACCGCTCAGGGTTGTGTTCTGAGTGATGTTGGCTGTGCTAAAAAGCAAAGCGGCGGCGTTGACTTCGCGGTCCAATAACATTTTTTCTGTTACGGTTTCCGTTTCGTCAATTAACGGGTTCAAGGCGGCGTCAGCTTGGTCTTGAACTTCGTCGACTACGAAACCTTTTAGGGCGTGGTCGTCACAGGCAAAGGTGCCGGTAGGCGCTACTCCGAAGTCGATTTCGTTTGCTGCAGAACCGGCAGCGCGGTTGGTTTTGTCAACTCTCAGGTTGGCTTTATCGTAAACGTAATATTTCCCGGTTTGCTTGGCTACCTTAACCATTGGGAGTAAAACGTCGGCGATAAAACTGTCGTTGGTGTATTTGATGGACACGTTCGACAATGCTGGGTCGACTACTACATCTTGTTGGACGAGCATGGTTTTATTTTAATTAGTTTTTAAAAGTTTTGTCCTTATGCGCTTAGGGTAAAAATCCCGAGCTGGACTTCGATGATGTCGCCAGTGGCGGCGCTTCCGGTGCCAAGGTATTTACCCAAGACAACATCGTGGTCGGAAGTGGTGGCGATCACTGTGCCGTCGGTTGTCGCGGTTACCCACGCGCCTACGGTAATTGTGCCGCCTGCTTTTACTTTGCTTGTGCCGTTAAACCTTACCAAGGCTGCGGCTCCTACTGCGGGCTTGTTCTGCAAAATTCCGACGTGCTTATCAGTTCCGGCGGCGGACAGAATTACTGTGCCATCGGTGTCCTGCTTAACCGCGTAGAATTGCTTTGCAATGAGGGTGCTCGAACCGCAGACGAACGAGCGTTCAAAATCTCTTACTGATTGGGACATGGTTTTATATTTTTAGTTAATAAGGGCTGGCAGGGGTTTAGGCCTGCTGCTTGCGGGCTTTGCTTACCGGGACGAGTTCGGTGTCGAACCGTTCCTCTAAGCCTTTGTTTTCGCTCATGACGAGTTTGAGAGCTTCGGAGTATTTCATGTCCTTATTCTCGCTCATCTTTTTGGCGACTTTAGCTTCAATTTCCGCCGTGGCTGTTCCCTCTACCGCGTGGCCTGATTCGCCTTTTTCGGTAAAGATTTGGCTGGCTGGAATTTGAGCAACAAGCTCGCTGAATGTTGCGCGTTGCGCTTCATTCAAAGTCTCCATAAATTTGCGGAGGTTGTCCGCGCTTTTTGGTAGAAACTTTCCGGCTTTGTTGTTTTCGTTAAATGTCAGGGCTTTGACTGAAGCTTCCAATTTGCCCTTGGCAATTTCGGCGAAAGCTTTTGCTCCCTCGTCCGCTTTGTTGCGGAGGATCTGGAGTTCGCTTGCGCTGATCTGTACTATTTTTTTGTCAGATGCTTGGATCTGCTCGGCGGTCTTTTCTGAGCCGTCGCGGTTCAAACCTGCGGCTTCGTTGGCATCGCCTTTGGCCTTTTCTTCATCGGCTGCTGTTTTGTCAGCGGCTTCCTTGGTTTCCCGGGCCGTCTTTTCTTCCTCGGTTTCGGTTGTGGCTTCTTCAAGGATGGCGGTGTGGGAGGTTTTTTGTTCTTCGGTTAATTCCGAAGCGTGCTCTTTGACGAACGCTTTTTCCTCATCGGTCAAAGTCGTTATGTCTTTAGCAAGGATTGCTTGTAAGTCCATGGTTGTTTCGTTAAATTTTTTAATTGTTTTATCTGAAAAAACTACTGCTTCCAGTTCTTTAAAGTAAGGCGATTTTGTCAGCGCACCGCCGACGATCACGTTCCTATAAATCTGGTGTGTCTGCGGGTCTTCGTAGTCCCGGTAGAACTCTGGGCTAAAGAATTTAAACTGTCTGTCAGTTAGAATTCCTGTCCCGAGCTTATTCCAGTCTACTTCGCCCCACAAGCCATCGTCGCGTACTTCGACCTTAGTGATCCAGCCGACTGCGGGAAGTTCTTCGAACCCCTCGTGGCCTGCTGTGATTGGTACGCCTTTGCGAATTCCGGCATTAAAGTTTTGTGCAAACTCTCTTATGTCGGCATTCGTAATAAGTATTGGCCCGTAGAGGTCATGCTCCCACTGGCCTATGGGTATAAGGTGGATGGTGTCCGGGATTGCCGGGCTGTCTCCTGCCTTTGCCTGCCCCTCGCTAAACTCGAGAGGGAATACCACAATTAACCTATCATTGACTTTTTGTTTTTCTTTCGTTGCTGTCTTTGTCATGGCTGTTAGTTAAATAATAGCATACTTTTATCCTGTCAAGCAAAATCTACTTTTTCTTTTTGGCCGCTTGCCTGCGTTCGGCTTCGGCCGCTGCGGGGCTTCCGGGTTTTACAATGGCCTGCTTCGGCTGGACCAGGTCGTTCGGTTGTCCGCCGTAATAGCTGGCAATTTCGTCCGATACTCCGGTAATGTCCGGCGGGTTAGATTCGTCGTTCATGATCGCCACCCAAATTCCGCGGCAGTTTTCGTGGAAGACATCCGTGCTCGCCCAGTCGTCGTCGCTGTTAACCACGAGGCCGTCCATGCTTAGGCAAAATTCGCAGGTGCGCTCATCGAGCACTTCGCTTCGCTGTAGGGCGTAAATCCCGCCCGCGTTGCGTGCGAATACGTCGTTCCTGCCTGTATTGATGTTCTGGCTTATAATAATGCCCGCTGTGTGGTCTACGGCGCTTGCTATGGCGTCTTCCATGGCTTGGTCGATCAGCCCGGCGGTCTGCAAAGCGTTCTTATTCTGTTTTACGGCGTTGGCGGTTGCAAGTTTGGCTTTGGCTTCTAAATCGGAGGCGGTCTTGTTGGCTATGGTGTCGGCCATTAAATCCATGGTGGCCAAGCTGTCCGCGCTATTCGGCGGGACGGCTACTCCGATTTCCGTACTGGAGTTATTCTTGCCGTACTCATACGCCTTTTTCATGGCGTCTTTTAAAAGCTGTTTGTAATCGGCCACGAACTTAATCTCAAGGTCGCTGATGGCTTTTTGGTCGCCGGTATCTATGGCGTCGTGGAGTTTCGCCATGAAGCTGTCCTTGGCCGTGGTCAGGAGCTTTTTTGCTTCGTCGCTGAAGCCTGCTTCCATGGCGTCCATGGTATCCTGTATTTTCTGGAAGCTCACTTTGTTTTCTGCAAAAGTTAACGGCCTCCAGCTCATGAATCCTTTACCGTCGTCAAACCGTTTTACGCTCGCTTTTTTTTTAGCCGCGGTATCTACGGTCTTGTTTTGTTTCGTGGTTTGCTTTTTTGGCTTAGCGTTGTTGGCGGCTTTATCCACAGTCCCGGCGTCGTTTGCCGGCCCGGCTGGATCGTCTACTCCGTCTTCTTCAATGTTGGCGTGGTCGAGCTGGTCTTCCATGCTCGGCTCTTGGTCGTCCGCCTCATCGATGTCTTCCTGTGTGCGCGGTGGCAAGCCCATGGCCGCTCTCAGGTATTGCTGGTCGTCGTCTGTTGGTGTTATGGCGCCGGCGGTTACCAGCTGGCTGTAAGCCGTACCCAATGCCGCAACGTCGACTTTGGTAATTCCGGAATAATCTATCACCGGATAGACCGTGACGTCGTTAAAGTTTAAATCTACCAGTTCGGGTATTAAGTCTTTGTTAAAAACCGCGATCAGGGTGTTGGCGATGGCTTCTTCTGCTTTTAAGAATAGGTCGCTGTGGTCCTGGCTAAGTGCCCGGCTTCCGCTTCCGCTCTTGGTCGCGCCTAACTCCAAAAACTGCGCCAGCACGCTCTGCAGGATTTCTTTGTTGTGGTGCTCTATGCTCGGCTGTGGATCGCGCGTGGTGCTTGCGCCCATGTTCATAAACTCTGCGGTGTAATCCGGCGGTAAAAGCAAGAATGCGTTTTCATTTGCCCGGAGGTTCTGCATTGCCTGCGTTGCTTTTTTCTCGTCGCTCTCCGTGTAGCCTTGAGGCATGGTTATTTTTGGCACGCCTAAACCTTGGCGCTCGTATGCCACGGCGTCAATTTTATAAAAGTTATTTTTGTAGTACCAGTGCTTATAAGCGGCGCGGAGCATGCTGTTGCCCCACCAGTTGTCACCCTCGCGCTCGTTGCAGAAAATTAAAAGTTTGCTACCCGGGATCATGGCCAGCACGCCGTCTTGTCTTATTTGCTGGATGCCGAACGTTCTGTCCGGGAGTTCCCATTGCAAAATGCTCTTAGGCAAGCGTGGTGCGAGCTTTTGGAGCGTGACGTATTCCTTGCCGTCGTGCTCTTTAACTCCGTATACTTTTTCAAATAGCATAACCCCAAAGCTCACCATGAGCAGGGCTTGGCGTATTACGTCATCCCATGTCATGTCTTCGAGCCAGTCGAATAATGCGTGCTCTACAAAGTTGGCGATGTCCTTGTCCTGCTGGTCTTCAGTGGCCGGGTTTATAAACCATTGCGCCCTGCGAATTGGCAGGGTCGTTACCATAACTGCGGCGCGGACTGTGCCGTCGCTCTTTCGCATTTCGTCGTAGACGCGTATGCCTTGGATGCCCTGCAGTTGGCTGTTATATTCTTCGGTAATGATACCGTGTAAAAGTCTTGTACCACTATCTCCAAGCTCCGCTTTTGGGAACGAAGATGCCAGCGGTAAACTTGGCAGGGTCTTTTGGTTTGCTTTTTCTATGCTCACGGGGTTTGGCCCCGCGCCCGGCACGCCCGGGTTTGGTTCTGCGTGTTGTGTTGCTCTTTTTATTTCTAAGCCGAGGATTTTCATCGTGGTATTTTATTTTAAAATTGTTTTTTTAAAAGTCCGGCCGTTATTGGCTTGTCAGTCCCCTTTGGCGCGTCGCTTGTTACCGGGACTGATCTTGCAAACTGCCCGAGCAGGAAGTGCTGCAACGCACACATCGTGCTGTCCGGGATGTGGTCGTCTTTTTTAACCGGCTTGTCCGTGCCCTCTTGGTAGCGGTAGCGTTTGTATTGCCAGTAGGCCTCGTTGTTGCTTACCCACCTGCCGGCTCCGCTCTCGTCTACTCGCCAGACTTCCTTTGGTATTTTTATTTTTCCCTGTTCAAAATGTGCGCGGAGGTTGCCAAGCATTCCGATGCTTCCGTCTATGCCCGGCGTTCCGAACTTCTCTTTGCTAAAAACTACCTCGACGACTTTGCACCGCAGGTTTGCTTTTGCCAGTGCGTTTTGGAGCGCCACGTTTTCAAACTTTCCGGCGCTGTCCGCATAAATGAATCTAATGTTTTTTTCTTTTACTTTTACCAGTATGGCGTTGATAATATCTTCGCTCGGTGTCTGGTGGTAATTTCTGCAGTCCAATTGAACCACGACCGAGTCGCGGTGTCCCATGAATTCCGTGACGGATGTCATGCTGGAAAATCCCCAGTCAATTCCGAGCACCACGGTTGCGCCTGTAATAAAATTATAACGCTTTTCTGTTTTGCTGTCGAATAGGGATCGGTCGACGTCTTCCGGCTTCAGCACAAGTCCTGCCGCGCTGGGCCGGCTGCCGAGGTATTCTACTTCGAACCAGTCTTCGGTTGGCTTTTCGCGCCATGCCTGAATTACGTTTTCAATCGGGACCCAGCCCTCCGCGTCTCCGGTGCGTCCTTTTGCGTGTGCCTTAAGTTTATCAATTCCCGCTATGTTTGCAACAGGTGTGCCGTCCCCGAGTATTCCATTCTCCCAATAGTCGCCGGCGTAAGGCTTGCAGACGTCGAAGATGTCCCATTGGATTCTGTAGTACCCGCGCTGGTCGGCGCTGTCCCATGTCTCTTGGAAAATTCCGAATATCTTGTGGAACGTACTGGCCATAACTACCAGAGGGTTTTGGGAGCTGTCCACCATTGGCAGGGCGCTATGCACCAGCTCGTCGCTGGTTTCGCAGGTTTCGTCGCTGATTAAAACGTCCGGATGCTTACCGCGGGTTTGCTTTGTGCTGGCCGTAACGCTTGAAAAATACGCGCCCTCATTGGCCTTGGTCTCTATGGCCTTAGCTACTCCGTCTATGTGCCCGGCGATGCTTTCATGGATGTCGCAGTAGCCTTTGAAATAGTTATAAACAATGGTCGCCTGGACCGCGCTTCCGCCCATATTAACCACCTTGCGGTTTTTTAGATACCACAAGTCAAAGCCGACCGTTCCCAGCAGTTTGCTTTTACCACCACCGCGCGGCGCTTTTATTATTATGCGCGGGTGCAGGTGCTGTCCGGTCGGTGTAGTGCTCCAAATCTGAGCATACGCTGCCTTGATCACCGCGGGCCACTGCATCGGTTCTGCGGCCGGGTAGGTCTTGTGCATCGTTATTGGCCGGCTCGAGTACATCTGCTTCAATGGCTGGATCTTCGGCATATCCGTCCAGTAGTTGTCCAGCATTCCGAAGCGAGACTGCTGTGTCGATGATTTCTCTAATGTATCCATAAAATTTATTTTTAAATTGCTCCGGCATCCCCTCGATTAAAAATCTTAAATCGCCCGGCGCCATCTGTACTTTTATCACGTGTTCGACCGTTTGTTTTTCGCTCCAGCCCTCGAAGTATTGCAGCCATATGCGCTGGCTGTCGCTGTTGCCTTTTAAAGCCGCCCGGTAAATTCCCATTACCACGTCCGGGGTTTTGTCGAATGCCCACATTTTTAAAATCTTGCGGACTCGGTCTTGGTAGTCGGCCCGGGCTTTCCATCTGCTCAGTGTCGATTCTTCTACGTGGTTAAATTCGGCGAATGCTTTTTGTGTCTCAATTCCCAGCTTTATTCGCTCCGGTGTCGGCATGGCACTCCAAAGCACGAACTCGAGGTAAAGATTCGATTTTTGGGGCAGGGGTTTATTGGCGTTGATTGGCTGGAGCTGTTGCATTGTTTTGGGTTTTATTCGGGATTTGAGGGCAATTTATTCCATTTTACCATAAAAATTCAAACTGCCAATTTGCGATTGGCATTTGCGAGCCTATTGGCGTGGCCGTTTCACATGCAACGCTTGCGTGGTGGGCGGCTGTTGGTGGTTGCTTGGCGCTCTCCCTGCATGCCCACTCCCCTGCTCACTCTCCCCTGCCATTACCCGCTCTTTTGCCCCACTCCCCCGGTGGGGGATAGCGAAAACATTGGGCTTTTTGCATATTTTGCCTTTGCTCACTCCCCCGCGCTTATTTTCCGGAGGAGTGGTCGACCGACGCGAATTAAAAGCTATTACCGCATAAAGCTTAAAATGTGCCTTATTACTTCGGCGTTGAATGCGTTGCCGAGCGTTTTGTATCGCTGGGTGTCGCTTAAACCCTCGGTGTATCCGTCCGGCACGCTCTGCAGGCGCTCACATTCCTTTGGCGTTAGGCGTCTTACGCGCTCGATCATTGCGCCGGTTTCGTGTCTGTAGGGCACGGCGTACAATCCTGTCTTTGCGCCTGTGCCTCCGCCACCTGCCTGCAGGGTTACGCTCTTGCCCTCTATCCCTCTGATCCTCCCGGCTTGGGCGTTGTTCCAGTTATGCGTGCTGGCCAGCGTGTCCTTTGATAAAAAGTATTTTTCGTCCACTAAGCCCACGAGCATTACGTTGTCGCCGGTTGTTAAAAGCGTGTTGGATTTTCCGTCCGTCCTTGGTACTAAAACTTTGGCTTGCCGGGGAGAATAATCTTTGCCGGTTTTTTTAAATGCTTCGCGCCTGATCCGCTTTGCTTCTTCCGTCCTTGCTTCCGTCAGGGCGACCTGCACCTTGCCGTGGGGGGGGGGCGTCTTCCAAAATGTCCCGCAGGTAAATTCCGCGGTCTTCCGGCTGTGTTACTCCGGGGATGTTTGTCCAGAACAGGCGCTTCCTGTTTTGGGCGCTCACCAGTGCTGCATTTATCATGATCGGCTCTACTCCCATTTCCTTTGTGATTTCATCCCGGGCCTCGCGGGGCATGCTGGCTACGTTTTCTAAAACAAAATAGCGCGGTCTTAGTTCGCGCTTCAGTCTTAGGTATTCATAAAAAAGGCCGGATCGTGCGCCTTTCAAACCCTCCCGGCCGTGCTTGGCTACGCTTAAGTCTTGGCAGGGGCTTCCGCCAATCAAAAGGTCTAAGCCTACGAGGTCGAATATGCCTGTCCCCCGCTCGTTAGCCCACTCCCCTCTCGCGTTTACGCCCCTTACATCGCCCAATTCCAGCGTATCCGGCCAATTCCTGCGGGTTGCCTCGATCGCCCACTTATCCACCTCACTGGCATAATATTTGGGTTTGTAGCCCAATCTGTCCAGCGCTACATGGGCGCAGGATATGCCGTCGAACAGGCTTAAAACTTTTAGGTGTTTTTTCATTTTGTTTTTTACCACCATCCCTTTAGGAATGGGTACTTACTTGTTAAATGCCAGCCGTTGCAAAATTCGCAGGGGTAAATTCTCAGGTAAACGTGCGCCTGCTCCATTCGTGCATTCTTGGCCGTGACTGCCCCTTTTTTGTCGTACTTCACCTTGCCGTTAAATTTGCAATATTCCACCGGCGGCAATATCCGGTTTCGCCGCGACATGTTTTAGTTTTCGATTCTGGCCTGCGCTTCCCCGCACCACTCGCAATGGCCGGTGAGCAGTCGGCTTCCAAACGGTCCGGCGAATTCTTCTTCCCATTCCGTCCTGTGAAAGCCCATCGCGCATAGCAAGCCTTTTATTTTTTGTTTGAGTCTTTCGGGCATGGATGGTTTTTTACTTCGTATTTTACCGTTGTTGAAAATCCGCACTTTATGCAGGTGTAGTGGTTTTGTGTTGCTCCGGTGATGCCGTCTCGGACGGCTTTCCTGACGTAAGGCTTCCCCATATTTTGTCCTTTTCTCTTTGGTTAATTTTCTTAGTTAATTTTTCCAGCGCCACCTTTGCGCTTCGCTTCGATTTCCTCTCGAGGAATTTCGCCACCATACTCAGGCTTGGCGGACGCCAATTCGCCCGGTCTGTATAGTAGGCTTCTAATTCTTCGAGGGTTTTTGTCATGTTAGTAATTGTTGGCGGTTATTTCTTCCATGGCCTGTTCTTTGGTTATGCCCACGCCGTACATCGGGCTGCTGAGGTGGGTGGCTATCTGCTCCAGAAACCATTCGCGCTTCCGGCGGTTGCTGTGGTGGTCTTTATAAAATTTGTACTGGTGCCGGTATCCTGCCAGCTCTTGGTCGTGGCGGAACTGCGCGTCCGCAAAGTATTGCTTCCACCACCCTGCTGGTCCGCCCGGGTGCACGTCCTGCTGAGTCATGTGGATTATTTCGTGCTCAATAATGTGGTCAGGAAGCTTAATGCCTGCCGGGTTATAAATGCAGTAGCCGTAAGTGTAGAATGTCACCCGGTCGTCAATTTTAAAATGTTTGTGCGCTTCTTCCCAAATTGGCGGCTTTTCATTTTTGACTTCGTATTCCATGTTAATTTCTTCTTAAGATTGTTTTTATCCTATGGCAATTAGCACACCTAATTTCACACTTTTTAATTTCTTTTAAAATAGTCTCTTTGCCGAGGTAGGTTCTCACCATGTCGCTTATGTTGTATTGCTTTTGATGTTTCCCAGTATGGTCAAAGTCCAGTACCCTCGGGTCTTTTGTCCCGCAATCCGCACATCCTTTTTCTGCTTTTAATTTGTTGATCCAAGTGTAAATTTCCTTGGTTCTTTTCCTGCGGTTAGCAATAACTAAAGCCTTATGTTCTTTATTGTGGGAAGGATACCAAACTTCACGCATATACCGCGCGTGGTTTGCTCGTCTCTTTTTTAAATCTTTAATTGGCATAAGGGTATCATAAACTAATTTTACCCTTAACGCAATTATGATACCGTCGGTTCTTTATAAAATTTATTTGCCGGGTGCGCCGGGTCTGCCAGTATCGTTTCGACTTGGAAGTGGCTGATCTTAAATCCGCAGCTCTCCACGATGCATTTTTCAAACAAAGATTTGCCCTCAGTCACGTAAACCAGCAGGTCGGAGCAAAGAGGACATCTTGCATCGCGCAAATTCTGCCACCTCATTGGCTTGGCCGGTTTTTCGTTTGTGCGGTTCGATAGGATTCTTTTAAAGCGATCCCGGGCAATAATAAAGTCGCAGTGGCTACAGCAAATGTCCGGCACGGTGTTTAAAAGCGGATGCCCGCAATAGGGGCATTCAAAAGTTTTTAGGTTTTCCCAGTTCATGCTTTGGTATAAATTTTTATTTTGGCCCCGGGTGCGCTCTTGTTTACTTCCCTGCAGGAGAGCCTCAGCTCGGGTACTACGAACCAGCTGTCGTCTTTTAATATTTCCGCGTCTACCAATAAATCCATTATGCTTTCGGCTTTGTTGCTTAGGTCGGCCTTGCGTTTATCCGGCGCTATGAATTCTATCTCCACGCGCTCCACGTTCTGCGCTATGGGCGGTTTGTGCCAGTGGTGTCTAAGCAGGGCTATCTGAACCGCATGCCAGTCTTCGTGCGCCGCGCTCGGGACCATAAAAACATGGTTGCCTCTCTGTATCCTGCGCTTGCTGTTTTTTTTGCTCGGCACTCGGCCATGCATTTGGATTTCGTAAATCATACTAAGGCGTAGATGGCTAAAATAATAGCAGAGATTGCTTCGAGGAGGAGGGCAAATTTAAACGGGTAAAAGTAATTTATGCCGATGCAGGCAAAAAATACAAAGGTTGCAAGGCTGGCTAAGTTTAATTTTCTGGTTGTTGTTTCGGTCATATTTTTATTGCTTTTTGGTTTGTTAGTTTTTCCCACCTTTTTATAATTACATCCACGTACTTTGGGTCGAGTTCCATGGTGTAGCAAGTTCGCGCCAGCTGGTCTGCCGCGATCAGGGTGCTTCCTGATCCACCGAATAAGTCCAGCACCACGTCATCGCGCTTCGAGCTATTCCGGATTGCGATGCTTACCAGCTTCAGCGGCTTTTGTGTCGGGTGGTCGTACTTCATTTCCCGGTGCAAGCGCCAGACTGTGCTGTCCCCGGCTTCCTCTTTTTTAACCTGCGCCCGGATCGTCTTCAGGAGTTCCGCGTCGCTGGGTTCTTCGCTCCATTCCGTGTACTGCTTCCGGTCTCCGTAAAAATTCAGCTTACTTCCTTTTTGGTGGCAGTAAAGTATTGGCTCATGCTTCCAGCGGTAATCGCCCCAGCCCATGCTCGCCACCTTTTTTACCCAGATGATTTGGTTGCGGACTTCGAAGCCGCTCACGTTCAGCGCGTCTTCAAATTCCCGGTGGGTCCGGCTGGCGTAGCAAGTATAAAGCGCTCCGTCTGCTTTCAAAACCCTACGGTAATTTTCAAACCATGCTATAAGCATTTTTCTGAAGTCTGCCTCGGGCATGTCGTCGTTTTTTATTGTGTTGCTGGTTTTTTCTCCGCGCCCGGCGTAGTTTACGTTGTAAGGCGGATCTGTCCATACCATGTCGGCCATGGCGCCGGCCATCAGCTTGTCCACATCGGCCGCACTGGCGCTGTCTCCGCACATAAGCCTGTGCTTGCCCAGCTGGTAAACTTCCCCGAGCTGGCTGGTTGGCGTTACGATGGCTTCGGCTTCCTTGTCTCCATCGAAGTCGTCTTCGTCTTCTTAGTCGAATATCTTATCCAGCTCTTTGCTGTCGAATCCTACTTCAGCCAAAAGTTGGGGATCAAAACCGGCCAGCAAGTCGAGGTCAAATTCACCCTGATTTTTGTTTAAGCGTAAATTTAGCGCTTTTTCTTTTTTGATTTCTGGGATGTTTACCCAAACGACCGGCACGGTTTTAAGCCCCTTGCTTTTGGCAATGTCTAACTTAAAGTTTCCCCCGATTATTATTCCCCGCCGGCCCGGGGCACTATTGGCTACAATCGGCTGGACGAATCCGAATTCTTCCAAGCTGGCCGTTAGTCCGGCACGTGCCGCCTCACTCCACTTGCGTGGGTTGTATTCGGCCGGCTTCAAATCGTCCACCGACACCTGCTCAGTTTGGAGTTGTGATTCGTTCATGGTTTTGTAGTTAATTAATTAGCGTCCTGGCCCGGTGTTGCTCCCGGGGTCGCTGGGCGTTCTTCCGATGCTGGGGCTTCCGGTGTTGCTGCTGGTGTCGCTTCCGGGGCTGGCGCTGGTTCTTCCTTTGGAATCATGTCTTCAGCTACTTTCAAAGCCTCGGCACTCCAGACCTTATTTTCAAAGTCTGCATCCGGGATGTCCATTAAAATCTTAATGCCGGCGAGCAAATTGAGCGCATCCTGCACTAAAATTTTGCGTAGCTCTAAACGTTCCTTAACTGTGATCTGCCTGCCATCGTCCGCCTGTACTAATTCTTCAGGGTTTATTGCTTTTAGGGCGGTGTCAGTCTGGACGTCGATGGTTCGCGCCACGAGGTTGCGATTCCAAACGTTCCAGTAATAATTCAGCCATTCCTTGGCTGTGTAGGTTGTTTTGCACAAGCCGTCCACGACGGGCATTGTTGGTATTGGATCTCCCATATTTGTAAGTTTAAATTTTAATTATTCTTAGCCTTTGTCTCCCCGGATTTTTTTGATCGTTACTTTGGTTTTCGGGAGGAGACTCTGTTGCGCTTCTTCCAAAGTAATATTTACCTCCACCAGCGGGATCTCGTTGCTCCGGTGCGCCGGGATGGTTATTTGCATAACCGCCTCAGACTTTCCGGCCTTGCGCGTGATCTGCTGGATCTTGCCTTTCAGAACTATTTGTTTGCTCATTGTGATTTTGTTAATTTCGCCTGTGCCTGTATTTTTCTCTGCAGACGCTGGGCGTTGAACTGTTGCTCGGCATAGGTGTCAGAACATTTTTTGCACCGGCTTGAGCCATTGGCCCGCGGTTCTTTTTTGCATTGCTTGCAAATTAAATTTTGTATTTTCATGGTTGTTTTCTGATCCTATAATCGCTCGCCCGAAGCTCGACCATTTCACTTACTTCGGCAATCCGGGAAGCCGTCCTGTATCCAAGCCGGTCTTTGAGCTGGTCGAGGCTGTAGTTGCTCGTTATGACCGTCGGCAGGTAGTGTGTGTACCTGCGGTCGATCAAAACGAACAGCGTTTCCTTAACCCACTCTGTCGGCTTTTCGCTTCCCAAATCGTCAATAATAAGTAGCTTCGTTTGCGACAATCTATCAAGCAGTCCGGTGTCTCCTTGGTCATTAAAAGTTTTTTTAATTTCCAGCAGAAGCTCCGGAGCAGTCACAAACCGCACGTCCGTTTTTTGGACGAGGCGGTTTCCGATCGCAGCGGCCAGATGTGTCTTGCCGCTTCCGGCGTGGCCGAATAAGTACAATCCCCTGTTGGTTTCGTGGGTGTAGTTTTCGGCAAAGCCGGAAGTGACGCGATACGCGGTTTCCTGCAATTCTTTTTTAAAGTTTTTAAAAGTTGAATCTGTAAATCTGGGAGGCAGGCTTAATCGGCGCCGGGCTTCAGCTAAATTAAAGGCATCGGTTTCGGCCTTGCGCTTTACTTCTTCCTTGGCTATGCATGAACTGCAAAGGCTGGAGGAAAAAGTGCGGCCGTACATTCCGACCACTCTTGCCCGGCCCGGGCATCCCGGGGTCGAGCACGGCTTGGTTGTCTCCGTCTTAGCGAGAGACGAGGTGTTCAAAGGCAGGCGTTCCATGGCGTTGTCTTATTGCGTTAATTTTTTTAGGTATCTCATTGGCTATGTTGGTAAAATCAAACCCCCGGGTTCGCCAGAAGTCTTCGGCCTCCAGTAAGACGTAGCATCCTTTTATGTCTTCTAAGCTGTACCCTGATTTCTTCATCGCTCCAAGTGCGCCGATTTGCTTTCCGTAGTTTACAAATTTAACCCCTTTGCGCGTTTCCGCCCACTGCAGGGTTTCCTTTACCCAATTGTCTGCCGGCGCTTCCGCGGCTTTGGCCCGCGGTGCTTTGGCTGGCTGGTCGCCCACAACTTTTAAAAGGCAGTAAATGTTGGCCACTCCGTCTTTGCGCTCCACGGAAATAAAACCCGATTCCTCGAGTTGTTGCAGGCATCTTATTACGGTCGTCCGGGCCATATGCAGGCGTGTTGCCAGTGTCATTATGCTCGGGAACGACTCTTGGGTTCGGTTGTCGCTAAAGCTCGCCAGTCCGGAATAAACCTTGTAGGCGTTGCCGTCTACGTCTTCGCTAAACAAAACCGCTTTGCTCGTCCATAGCCAGTCCTGTTGGCGGAGGTCTCTAATTTCGATTTTGTCGTTGCTCATTTTTATTTTGGATAAATAGTGTCTTTTTATTATACCACTTCCCTAAAAACTGACAAGGGTTCATAAGCTGTGTTTAAGTGGATAACCCTAAATTCTCAGCCCTGTGATTCGGCAATAACTCCGCTCTCCATAGTAATAATCCGGCCGGTCGACTGGCTCTTTGTGGCATGGGCAAAGTACCCCCGCCCAAACTAAAAACTTAATTTTTAAAATCGTCCATAGTGCTTTTATCATAGCAGTGTTTTTTGGGCTTCGGCCGCCTTGGCTTCAGCTGTAGTTTTTACTTCTTTTTCGACCGCCTCCGTGTGCTTGCAGGTTCTTTTGTTGCTGTATTTAAACGATTCGCAGGTGCAGGTATAAAAGCCGTGCATCCGGACGACTTCGTGCCGCCTGCCCTCGCTCCCTTTTACGCTCCACACCATCGGGTCTCCGTTCTTCAGCATCATAATTGGGCGCTCGTCCATGGGGTCGTCGCTAAAAACCCGGGCAATGTTCGGGAACGACTTTTTAAGGGCATCAAGCGCTTCCTGCTGTTTTGCAATGCGTCCTCCGAGGCTCTCGATGTACTGGAATAGCTCGGTTTGGCTTCCGGCGTAATAATAGCCCTCGCCAGTCCCGCAAATCGGGTAACCTTTCATTCGCAAAGCGTGGATCACGCTCCGCATGTCTGCGCCCTCCTTGCCGGTGTCGCGGTCTTTGAGGCCTATGTTAATGGCGATATTTTTCCCGATGATCGGGTTTCCGCGTCCGTGCTTTGAAATTAAAACCAGTGCACGTCTCTGGTATGGTGTTAGGTCTGTGGTCATGAGAATAATGTTTGTTGGTTAGGGTCTACCCGGTTTTTTGGGCTTCGGCAAATTCGGCAAAGCTCGGCTTTTACGCGCTTCCGTTTGAAGCTTGTTGCTTTGTGCCCGCATTGGCCGCATGTAAAATAGTACAGTCGGCGCTCTTTATATTTTCTTTTTGTTTTCATCTTTAAAATTTTTAATTCCGTATTTGTAATACTGAATGAGCATGTTTTTAATCGCTTCACTCCTTTGCCTTTTAGAGAGATAGTTTTGCCACCAGATACTCTCCCTGAAGCTTTCCGGTACGATTCTTATAATTGTCTGGCTTCCCCATGGTATCTCTCTTATTTGCATACTTTTATGCTATTACTTGTCCGCAGTGCCGGCAAACGGTGCCACCTATAAAAAGTCCGCCGATGCAAATTGCCAGCCCGGCAAAAATTGCCTTAGTAACTATTGGCTCGACAATTCCGGCAACGTATCCGCACCCCATTATCAGGAGTCCGGCCGCTATGACCCTGCTTCGCCTTGGCTCGAGTTTATAAAATCCGCAGTTTGGGCATTGTGTTGTCATGGTTTTACCTTTCCTTTATTAAGAATCCCTGCAGGCGGACTTTACCATGCCTGCCCGGGTGCATAAACAGCATATCGCCCTTGCCGCTTAATTCTTCGGCCCCGTCTTCCCCGAGTATCACCCGGCTGTCTGTTGCGCTCGCTGTGGTCAGCGCTATGCGCGTGGGGAAGTTGGCTTTGATCAATCCAGTTATAACGTCTACGCTCGGGCGCTGGGTGGCAATAATTAAGTGGATGCCGACCGCCCGGGCCATTTGCGCCAGCCTTACCACCAGCAGTTCGACATCGTAGTCTTCCGGCGGTTTTTGTCCGCGCTTCAGCTTGGGCGGGTTCTTTTTATTTTTGCGCTCCAGCATTTTGCTCCGGATCATAAAGTCGGCAAATTCGTCAATCACCACCACAATGTAGCTCAGCTTGTTTTTCTGCTTTTTATTGTATTCTCCGATGTCCCGGCAACTGTAGCGCTCCAGCAATTCGTAGCGCGTTTCCATTTTCTGCACCAGCTGGTTTAACCTCTCTGCCGCGTCTTGGTATTCATATAAAATCTTTCCGTGGACGTGCGGGTCTTTTGCAAAGGCGGAAAGCTCGACGCGCTTCGGGTCTATGAGCACCAGTTCCATTTTGCTCACCGGCATCTGCTCGGTCAGCGCGGTTATCAGGCTGTGCAGGAGCATGCTCTTGCCTGCTCCGGTTGCCCCGGCAATTAGCAAGTGTGGCATTTCGTCCAGCGGTGCTTTTATAACTTCACCCTGGACCGTTACTCCGATCGGCAATTCTAAAGTGCCCGGCGTAAAATGTTTTTTACTCAGCTCGACCGTGGTGCGTGCCTCGTTCGGTACTTCCACTCCGACCAGCGACGTGCCCGGGATGGGCGCTATTATTCTTATGTCGCTCTTTGCTTCCAAGGCCAGCGCTATGTCCGCGCGGTGTTTTTCAAACACACTCATGCGGACGCCCGCGCTCACTTTAAATCGGTACTGAGTTACGCTGGTGCCGGCGACCGTATCCACCGGCTCAATGGGTATGCCAAACTCTGCCAGCCGTAGCTTGATTCGTTCTTCAGGGTTTAAGTGTTGGTTTTCCACGCGCTCCAGTCTGCTTGGCACAAACTTTTTGCTTTGGAAAGCTATATCTTTTACTTTGTGCATCACCTCGACGTCGCTCATGTCCGAGCTTATAAGCCCCTGCGCGTAAAGCAGGCCGCTTTGCTCTCCGTCGAATGGGTCGCTTAAGTTCGGCAGGTAGATGGCGTCCGGGTTGCTTAAAAAGCGCACCGCGTCTTTGTACATGTTATAAAAAATTGTCCGGTACTGTTCGTGGCTGTAAGGAATGGCGTAGTCGCGGATCTGCGGCTTGCCGGCGTTGTCCTTGGCATTCTCGCTGGTCTTTATTTCCCGGAACAGCATCCGGTCGGCGCTTATGCCTTTGGCGTCCCGGAGTAAGTGCCATAAAAATTGGCTTTGTATAATTTTGATGTAGTCTTCGGTTTCGTAGTCTGTAAAGTTTTTAACGAACTTGGTGTCGATAATTTCCACCCCGCCGTCTTTGCGTTTGTGTACCAAGTCCGGGATGCCTACTCCGGGCAATGGCAGGAGCTGGCCGTCCACCGTGTGCATCTCGGCTTCCAGTTTTTCTTCCATGAACAGGATCTCGTTGTATTCCGGTTCTTCGGCAAAATAAAACCGCATCGCCTGCGCGTAGGTCTTCAGCATCGACTCCCGGCTTCCTGTCTTGCCAAAATTTATATAGCTATCATTGTAGTCATTCAGATAAGCCATGCCGGTGTCTATGGCCAGCTCTCGGGCTTGGTCTTTGTCGTCCGGCCTTTTGACGTCCGGGTGTGCGCCGTAGTAAACCTTGAGGGCTTCGTGCCCGGCCCGGCCGACCATTCCGCCCACGCCCATCTTGCCGTCGTACACGTTTAGAATGTACTTAAGCTTAAAAATTAAAGGGTTGCGGAACAGCTGCGTCATGGCGCTGTAACTCAGCTTGTTTATGGGCATCTGAACCTCTGCCCGGGGTTGTTGCTCTTTCATTTTGTTTGGATAAATTATTATAGTTCTATCTTATCAGTTCTTATCACTCCTTGCAAGTGGATAACTTGCATTAAAATACGCCTCCAATTTTTGCGCGATCTCCGGGGTCAGTCCGTCTTCGTAGTTCGTGTGGTATAAAGGCTGGCTTGGAAAAAAGTCCGGGTCGTCATCTAAAATTGCGTAACGCACCTGCTCGTCGGGGTTCGCCGCTAAAAATCCGCAAAGCCAAAAGTCCACCTCGTCTCCGCGTTCGCCAGAATCATGGCTTGGAGTTCTGCCTATAAATTCGCAGGTTAAGCCATTGGCTTGCATTGTCTTTTCCCATTCATCATCTTTGCGCCACACCGAGCTTAAAACCACCTTTGCCCCGGTGCGCTCGCATAGCTGATTAAACCGCATCACAAGTTCCGGCTCCATGCCAATGTATCCCTGCCAGCGCGTCTCTGTTCGGTTGCGCGTTCCGATCCTGTTAAGGACGCCGTCGATATCTAAAAAAATTATTTTCATGTTTTTAAAACCCGGGCGTTATTTGCGCCCGGGTTGATTGTTAATTACTCGATCATTTCTCCCTGCCCCTCGTCTGCCCGGATTTCGTCGTCGCATTTAATGCAGACGCCGTTTTGCACAAAGTCTATGCTGTGCCGGTTGGCCGGGCAAAGTTTTGGCGCTTGAGGTGCGTGGTTTGCGCCCTTGGCTGGCTTAGCCGGCGACTCTATGTCGTCCGGGTTATGGAAGCTGGCCCCGACTGCCGGACCGCCTGCATCCAATTTCGGTTTGTCGATGCCCTCGCCCTCGTAGTCGAGTTCTATGGCCTGCTGCAACTCGGCCGTCTTCGGCAAAAGTTTAGCGTGCTGGATCAGGCAGGTTTTCTTCCACATCCACAGCTCCGGGTCTTTGTCGCTATTCCATGGCGACTCCTTGCTTCCCTTGGCTTTGCTTAAATCTTTTATTCCCATGATGGCGTCTTTGTCCATCACTTTAAAAGTTTTAGCCCCGCCTTTCATAATCGCCACGGTGTACGCGCCGATCGGTTCGCCCTTTGGCTTTCCAAACATCGCCGGTTTGTGTACCAGCATGGCCTCCAGCCCCTCTTGGTATTCGAAGTGGTCGTTTGCGTAGATAATATTTGAGGTGATGCCGACTATTTTTCCTGTCCGGTAAAGCAAAGTTACTATGCCTTGGTAGCCGAGCTGGAACTTGGCCTCGCCTCCGTAGGGGATAACGTAGGCCTCGCCAGCCGCTGAGCTTGGCATAAATCTAAACTGTGCCGCCTGCGTAAAAGCAATAAATAGCGACACTTGGTTGCACTCTAAAAGTTTGGGCACTTTGCGGACGTAGTCCACCGCCGCGGTCATGAAGCGCAAGGCTTCGTTTTCCCGGCCGCTAAAATAATTCACTATCTGCTTTCGGAGGTCTCTTTCCATAGCCAGCTTGAGCTGGTCGATGGGCGTGGCCGGAGCCTTGTTCGGCGTAGTCGCTATGTGGGTGTTGCTCATAGTTTTTTTGTTAATGTTTAATTTATTCTTTTAAGTTGGTTTTGACTTCGCCGATGGTTACCCGGGCCGGGCGTTCTACTGTTTTTACAATCTGATCCCGGGCTTCCTTGGTCAGCATCTGCCCTATCATCTTGTCCAAGGTTTCGATGTCGGCGTAGGTCTGGGTTTGCGGTGTGTAATTTACCACGTGGATTCCGTTGCTTATTCCGGTCTTGGCCTCGGCCACGGCGTCGCGCAAATCATTCTCTGCGTCCATGACTTTATAAACCAGCTGTTGGTGGGTGTCAAAGACCGGCTTGTTAAATTCTGCGTGTGCTTTCAGCTGGCCGACGGCCGCGCTGTATCTTTCCAATGCGTTAGGTAGGTTGCTCATAGTTTTTTTGTTAAAGCCGGACTTTGCCTGCTTCGAACTCCTTAATAAATTTTAATAAATTTTCTCCCTTGAAGTGGTACTTGGTTGCCCGGCCTGTCCCGGTGATGTTGGCTTTGAGGAGGTTTTTATTCCTTCGGTCCAACGCGACGAGATTCCTTACTGTCCAAGTTGTCGTCGCCCACGGGAACATTTCGCCCCGGATTATATCCAGCATGGTGTACCAAGCCTGCGGGTTGATTTTCGTTTGTTTAGTCATGTCTCTATTTTAATGCTCTTGTGGTTTCTTGTCAATTCTTGCAAAAGTGGATAACCTATACCCGCTTAAAATAGGCGGCGCCGGTTATGTCGTTGTTGTACCGGCTCATATCCGCGCGGTCTCCAATCCACGGATCTGCTATTCTGTACGGTTCGCCGGGTGCGCCTGCTCCGATGGCTACCACCCAGTGGCTTCCGCCCGCTACGTTCAAAAGCACCGCGGTGTCCGGGCCGGCTATGGCGTTTCGGATGTTGGTGTCGTTTCGTCCGTGCTCCCTGAACCAGAACTTAAAATGCGGGAATTGACAGCTGCCCCAAATTACAAGGCCGTTGCTGTATTTAATTTTGCCGACCGCTTGGCCCGGGTCGAAGTTGTCTCCGTAAAAAGTGGAGAGGTCTGCGATGCCGGTTGTCGTGCATCCGAACCTGCCGACGGTTAATGCGCTGTCGCCTAACAACTTGCCCGCCCATCGAGGGTCGCGCTGTGAGTAGCTTTGCATGGTTTTGTTTGCTTAATTTTTAATTAGCGATGCTTTTCATAATCGCTATGATCCGTTCCGGGTATCCCGGGTTGCCGTTATAAGCGGCGAGTTTATTGTATGTAGTTTTGCCTGTGTAATATCTGGCATTGGCTAAGGCGTCAGACACTTTGTCGATGCCGTCGGCTATGCTGGTAAAAATTTCCAAGTTCGAGCCATTGCTGGAAATGTAGCAGGGGATTCCTTTGGCGCACCCATAGCCCCATAAGTTATTGGTGCTTTTTGGGTACTGCTTTCCGCTTTGGCTTTCCTGCTGGGCTATGGCCGGCAATAATCGCCAGTCGATTCCGCTGGCCTGTGCCGCGGTCAGGTATTCGTCTGCCTGGGCCGGGTCTCCGCCTACCCGGATTAGGAACGCTTCCAGCTTGGCCTTATCTGGGGCTGGCGTGGCTACGCTGGCTGGTTTCGGGCTTGGCTTGGGCTTTGGCGCGGTTTCCGGTGTGCTCGTCGCTACGGGGCTATTTTTGGCTTCTACGGGTGTTTTTACGGCTGGGGCTTGAGCTTGTTTTGGCTTTCCGGCCACGGCCGCAATGGTTAATGTGATAACCGCCAATGAAATAAGGGCGATTGGCACAAAGTTCTCTTTTAATTTTTGCATTTTTTCTTTTTAAGGATTAGCTTTGTTGCTCCCCCTCATTATACTCCTGTTCGTCTTCTTTTGGCAGGTTGTCCACATCCTGCCGGTCTGCGGGTAGGTATGGGTTCATGGGTTTTGGTTCTGGTTAATTTTAAAGTCGTTAGGCACAATTGTGTACTCCCCGCCGTCGGCAATTACCGGGATGCCTCCTTTCATGGCTTCGATCGCCATGTGGGTGTCCGCGCCTATGGCTATGAGCTTGTCGACTGCCAGCTCTTGAGAGATCAGGCGTTCGTAGCCCTCCCTTTTAAAAAGTAGCCTCATACCATGGCCTCCTTTGCGTAGCTCGGGTTTGGGTGCAGGCTCATGGCCGTTGGCCGTCCGCCCGGGCATTGGCATTCGATTAAGTCTCCCGGGCGTGCCCGCCTGCCGTCCGGATGGTTTACGTAGTTGTCGATTACTTCTATTCTTTCGCCGTGCCGGAATGCGTGGTTGGTGTACCCGAGCGGAGATTTGCATCCTATGCAAAAAATTTCATAGGGCAGGTTTTTATTCGATACCATTTTATTGCCAGTTAATTTTAAATTTCTTCTTCAGCTGGATAATAACCGCCTCGGCCAGTAGCGGTTCAATCATGCGCTCGGCCCGGGCAACTTCGTCCCGGTAAATCAGCCACGCGCTTCCGTCGACGTTCTGCAGGCGGTTGGCCAAAATCGGGCACTCGTTTTTTATGGTCATGCTGAATGCTTCAGCTATCTCCCGGGCTACTTTGTCCATCCGGGGCTTTACGTTTTTCGCTATGTCATCTTGGAGTCGTTTTGTGTTTTTCATGTTAGTGGCAAATTGATTTGTCGGTGCTGGTTACCATGCAATGGTATTTTTCGCTTGCTGTTAAATGTCGGTACTGGGATAAAATTATCCCGATGGCCGCCAGCAACAACAAGGCAAATATAATGTTTACTTTTTTTTCGCTCATTCTTCCTCCACCACGTCCACGAGGGCGCTGTAAATTTTGGCTCGGTTATTTTTGGCTATGTCGAACGCTTCCTGTTCGTCCCGGGCCACAATATTTTTAATGGTTAAGGTGACTGTGTAGTTTGGCATTATTTTTTGTCCTCCTTTGGTTTAAATTCTCGGTGCTTTTCCAGCCAATCTTTTTCTATGGACTCTCTGTTGACTCCGTAGTGGTCAGCTATTTTCATCATTGCAAATCCAGCCCAGTATAGTTGCTCGGGTTCTACTTCTTCTAAATCGAAGTGTATGTCCGTCCCGTCCTTTTTTTCGACCTTTATAAAAAAATTCTCTATAACCCCAGTCATGTCAGTATCGTTCTGGAAAAATAATTCAAACCTTAGCCTTTGAATGTCTGAACCAGGTTGGAAAGAATTTATATAAAAAGTGGCGTTGCAATAATCTGGGTTAGCATGAATTGGTGAATTTAACTCTGAGTTATTTCCATCAAAATCATCTGCCTTTTCATCCCACTTTAGAAAATCAAACTTTTTATTATTTTCCATTTTGTTGCTCCTTGTTTAATTGTTTGTATTTTGATATTACCACGCCTTGCAATTCCTTGTCAATTCTTACAAGTGGATAACTTTCCCATAAGAAAAAGCCCCGAATAACCGTCGGGGCTGGGCGGTAGATTGGATCACCTCCCTTTATGCGTAGTAGGCGAATGTCAGTTGCTCCGGCTGGCGTTTTTTAATCGCCGTCTTCGCTACTCCGTTCGTGTTGGGTTTCGCGCTCAGGGACTTTCCGCAGTTGGTACAACGGTTGGTCGCCCTTGAGCAAAGTGCCGGCTGTATGTGGCAGTGTGGGCACGCGGGCAAATTATTCTCTATCATTTCTCCTCTCCTTACTTTCTTAGGTATGTGGTATGGACGAAACTTATTGCATCGTCCGGTTCGAATAATTCTGTTCTGTCCGGCTCGACCACAAAGAGTGGCCGCACTTTCCAAATTTCAGCGCTTCCTTGCTGATCCGTCTTGTAGAGCAGCTCGATGGGTTTGCTGTTGTGAAAAACCTGCATCCCGCATCTTAAGTCGCTCATGCTTCCACCTCCTTTTAAAAACAAACGGCCACCTGTTTTGGATGGCCGTTCGCGTTTTTCTTTTTGCGCTCCGGGGCACAGCGCGATCCGGAACATGGCAGTGCTATGCACCGCATCCGGTACAAAAGGCCGAGCAACATCAAGGCCAAAAAACCGAACTTCCGGAAAGCGCTGCACCCCGGGTTTCCCTTATTGCGGGATCGAGGGAGACGACGTGCCGCTTTGTATTTGTGTTGGTGTTTGTATTGGCGTTGACCCTACGTCGAGGCTTAGCTTTTTTACCACGAATAGGAAATATAATTGGCTGGTGGCGAACACTTCGGTAAAGGTAGCCGTCAGATTTGCTATGTTGCCCAATTGTGAAAAGCTAAAGCCCGGGGTTGCAATTTCTTTTACAATCGCGCCGACCAGGGCCAGGGCGAATGCTATCAGGAATGCTCCGTCGCCTTGTAGCAACGTGCCGTTAAGTTTTTTATTTAGGGCGGTGACGATCTCGGCTACCGTCGAGCTTACAATTCCGAGTAAGATAACTAAAAGCATGGTTTTTTTGTTACTTGTTAAATAATAAATTTAGGGCTGTGCGGGTTTTTGGCCCCACGCTCTTGCCGGCAATGGCTTCAATCTCCGCCGGGCTTGCTACGTTGTACTTCAGTTGGAACGCTTTCACGGCCGCTGCGGTCAGGCCGAGGTAATTCCCGAAGATGCTCGGGTCGACCTTTAGCTCGCCGTCTTGGTATAGCGCCATCTGCAGGGCTTTGACTTCGTCCCCTTTGTCGCCGTACTTTAGCGGGCTTTGAAAGTTATGCGTGAAAGTGTTTGGTTTAGGCAGGTCGTGCAAATGGTTGAGCCAGTCGTTTGGCAAATCTACGGCCGTTACCGATTCCTGCAAAAATGCGGCGTAGTCTTCGTACATAAAATTCCCGACGCCGTTCATTCCCCAGTCCCTGCTCCAGCTGTTGAAAAACCAGAGGCGGAGTTTTCCGTTTACGTGGTCGTAGCCATATAAATAAACTTCGTGGCTTCCGAGAATTTGGCTTGGCTTCCTGAGTGGCAAGATGTCGGCCGCTGCCCAGCTTCCTGCTCCGTTTGGCGCTGTCCACCATTCCGGGCCGACTTCAAGCATGAGCATGCATCCGTTGGTATTTAAAATTGCGTTTTGCAATTCCTGATCCGTGATTCCCGGGAACGCGTAGCTTTTTATTGCGTACTCCAAGGCTTCGGCAAATGCCTGGGCCGGCAAGTTTGCTATGGTGCGGTGGTAGACATAGGTTTCGTGGTCGAGCGTTGTGTCATTCGGCACGGTAGCTTCAGTCGCGCATCCGTACTTTTGCCATTGTTGCATTGTTATGCGCGGGTATGTGCCCTCACCGCTTATACCATCGGCGCATTTCGACAATGCGTATAAAAACCTTGCGGACATCGGCGTAACTTGCGCCGTCTCTGCTTGATTCATTTTCTGGCCGTACTTACCTCCCGCGTGGCCTACGCACGCTCCCAAGGCCATTTGATTCCAAACCGGGAGCTTGGAAACGTCCACGAAGTAACTTTCCGGCATGGTCGCCGGGATTGGTAAGATCGCCGCAAGTGGTACGTCACGGTAATCATCAGGGCTTTTTATCGCCCCAAACCCAAACTGTTGCTTTTCTTCCATTTTGTTTGTAGTTAATGATTTTAGTTAATAAGTATAGTTAGTGTCTGAATTCTGGACTGGTGGCAGTCTGAATTCCGGACTACCCCCGTCTGAATTCCGGACTGGTTACCCGTCTGTTTTTTGGACTGGTTGGCTTGTTACCGGAGCCGGCAAGACCGGTTTTTCCATTAACGGCATAATGTGCAGTAGGAAGTTATTCATTGTATTTGTCAAGTCGGTGATGGCTTTATTATTTGCCGTCGCCAGCTCATGGTTCTCTTTGGCTATATCCATTAGAACCGGAGCTTGTTTTAAAAATGCAAGTATGCTATTTTCGCTTCCGTTGAATAAACTTTCCAGCACGCTGTTCCTGCCCTCCATCTGGTGAAGTTCTTTTGTTGTCTTATCGAGCAGGGCTTTGTTTTCTTTTATAGCTTTTTCCTGCAGGTCGACTGTGGTTTTAAGATTGTTTATTAAATTGGTGGCGGTTTGGTCGTTGTCGGATACTCTTTTTTGGTTTGACTTCGAGTACATTTGTACCAGCGCAAAGATTCCGGCTATGCCGTATCCGCCAAAAGTGACCACGCTTCCAAGTATTATTGCTGCGCTCATTCTTTTTTTATTTTAATTTTAAATTGTTATTTGCACTATTGTGCCGCTGTTGCCGGCCGAGCCGGTAGTCCCTGCAGACCCGGATGTCGCGCCAGTTCCTGATCCACCACCGCCGGAGCCGCCAGTCCCAGCTGCGCCACCCGAGCACTGAACCGTCCCACTGTTGGTGTAAGTTGTATATGCTAAAACAATGACGCCGCCATTTCCACCTGCGCCTCCGCTTCCGCCTCCGCCACCGTTCATCGCGCCTCCGCCGGAGCTTCCACCACATCCGTTTCCACCGTTTGCACCTGCTCCGCCGTTGCTTCTGATTATTCCGCTTGCGCCTACGGTTATGGTTCTTGCTACAATCCAAATAATACCGCCGGAGCTTCCGCTTCCGCCTCCGCCACCGCCGACGCCGACCATCGAGCCTGTGCCGTTGCTTCCGCTTCCACCTGCGCCACCGCCACCGCCACCGCCACCGCTCGGGCTGGATTTGTAAGTTGTAAATACTCCGAGGGATACTGAACACGCAGAAAATAGTTGCAGTGTATTATATGGCCCCATTGTGGTTTGCGTGCTCGTGCCACCGCTTCCACCGCCACCGCCACCACCACCGCTAAATCCGCCACCGCTTCCACCGCCACCTCCCGATGCTCCACTTGCCCCGCTGTGTGTATCCAGTGAGTTTGTAGTGCTGTTTCCTGTCGCCCCGCCGCTTCCGGCATTACCATTAGCAAGAAAACCACCGCTCGTTCCGCCGGCACCGCCAGCTACTCCAGCTACTCCGCCGGCCAATGTGCCAGCTCCGACGGCGCTTCCGCCGGTCCCGGCGCTTCCTATGATACTCGGGTTTCCAGTAGTGGCATTTCCGCCCGCTCCACCTGCGCTTCCGTTATTCTGGATTGTGCCGTTAACGGTTACGGTGTCGCGTGCCCAAATACAAAAGCTGGCCGTGTTTATTGTCACGCCGCTGTTGACCGTCATGCTCGAGGGATAAATGTCGCGGGTTAAAGTATAGACGCTTCCGCTCGGGGCCATTCCGAGGATGGTTGTGCTTCCGTCATATGTCAGCGAGCCATCTTGCCCGAAGCCGTGCTGTAAATATAAAAAGTTGTTATTGATTTTTCCATTGGCATCAGTAAGTACGCCCTTGCTGGCTGCGCCGGAGTAGGAGTTTATAAAGTCGCTGGCTAAGATGTCGCTTCCCGCTGAGATTGCCATTTTAGTTTAAATCCTTTCCCTCTCTTAAGGGTAAATTTTTCACAAGGTCGTCGGTTAGGCTGGTCGCTGTTTTGCCGTCGATACCGACCTCCAGCACGTCGTGCTCGTAATTTATTTTATTTATCAGCTGGTAAAGGTAGACGTTTAAATCAGCCGGGGCGATCTCGTCTTTGTAAAATCTTATTTTTAAGTCCAGCTGGACTATTTGCTCGTTTGGGTCTGCAGTCATGGGTTTAGCTCATTGTATACTGGCAGGACACGGTCATCGATTCGCTCGACAGTTTTGTCCATCCGCCGGTTAATGCATGCGTAAAAATCTGGCCGGAGTTTGCACTCCCGCTTCCGTCTATAAAAGTTCCAAATTCTGCATATGTGCCGTTGGTGTCGGCCTTTGAGTAGAAAAAATCTATAAATGCCGTGTTGGTGGTATAGCTGGTGCTGGCTGTTACTTTGCGGAAAACTTCCGCCGTCAGCTGGGTGTCGCCATTTGCCACGGCCGTGCTCGAGCTTCCAAGCGCACCGTAGTTAATAACCCCGGTGTAGGTTGTTACGTTGGCTAAGCGCTGGGCTACCACTGACCGCCCGACTGTGGTGATCAAATTTTTGACCACTCTTTCGGCTGTCATGAATTTTTTTAGCTTTTCTAAAAGTTCCGTATAGCGTGCGCGGTGGCCTCTCTGATCCCAAATGCTCCGCTGTTCGATGTGGCTTTTAATCTCGCACTCCAAACCCTGCGCTTCTTCGCTACGCATATCGTAGTTCCGGAACGTGTGGATGCCTATGATGGTTAAATTTTCGGCGATTTCGTTCATGTTTTTGTATTTAGTTAAATTATAGCACTTTTTTTTATTTCAAAACAATTAAGCCCATTCGCTCTTGCCCCAGACGCCCTTGTTGGCTGTGCCGTTCACTCCCCATTTAAACGGCGGCGTGACGTTGGCTTTGCTCAAGCTCTCGGCAAAGGTCACGGTCTCGGTAATATTTTTTACGTTGTTGTTTTTAGTTATGCTTTCAGCAAAGGTTACGATCTCGGATATCAAATGGATTTTTTGGACTTCCCCGCTGTTGTCCAGTGGTTCTTCAGGGCTGGCCAGCGCCTGCAGGAAATCTATCACCCCGAGCAAGCGTCCGCCGAATATTACGTCATAGGTGTATTCTATTGCGCTCCCGCTTTCGTCCAGCGTGGTCACCACTTTTTGAATTAAATAAACGGTGTTCGAAGCTATTCCCCAGCTTGGCAGGTTAACGGTCAGCGCCTGCCCGGGTATAAAGTACGATCCAGCCTGCAGTAGCCCGGTACGCGTGAAAAACTCGCCTGAGAGCGTAGGGTTTGCAAACTGGTCTAATTCCTGCAGGGCGCGTTGTTGTGCCTGGTCCAGGCTAAGAATGGTCGTGTCGTTTATGGTGTAGCTGTGGATGCCGTCTCCACCCTCGAGGGCTTTCATGGCGAGGATGCTCGCCGCGTCCTGCACTTCCGTTAAAACGTCCAAGGGGTAAGTATAAGTTACTCGGATTTTGTTTGTAGCTCCCGGGGTCGTTGTGGTGGCCGTGGCCCGGATGCTTCCGCGACTCGGGCTGTACATGAAGTCGTTGCCGGCTTCGTCGTCTTTCGGGTCAACTCCGAACGCCTTGCTAACGTACCCGCTGCCGGTATCTTCTTCTATGCTGGTCATTGTGGTAACCGGATATAGCAGAATCCATTCACGCGCGTTGGCGTCGCCAAGAATAACCTGCTGGTAGGGATTGCTTTCCTGCGTGCCTCCTAAAATAGTTATATCGTTCCGCACCTGCGTGGCGTCTACCGTGATCGCCATGCTCATGTGGTTGCTTAGCGCGTCGGTTATCAGTTCCGGAGCGGCCGGTGCAATGTTCGGATCATAAAAATGCACCACTTTGTCGTAGCCTACGTACCAAATAAAACCGGTAATTTTGGCAAGGTTTTCAAAACATTGGCGGAGGCTTATGTGGTTAAACGCCACCGTGGTAATTGTCGGCCCGGTGCTCACCCCGCTGGCGCTTAGGCCATAGCCGGCTGCAACGTACTGTGTTAAGAGGTCAGCAACAATGTCATGCAGGCTTTCGCTCGCGTATTGTTGCTGGGCGTTTTTGTTAATGAGCAAATAAGTATAATCCGTGGTTTCCACTACGTATTCTATCAGCTGGCCGATGCCGGTTTCCGTTGGAGTTATTTTAGAAATAAATCCACCGAATAAAAACCTGCTTCCGTCTTTAAAAATCAGCTCCTGCCCCACGATCGGCGGATTCTGTCCGGAGCGTTGCACAATGGTCAGGTCGCAGGTATCTCCTTGGTTTTGGACTTGCGATGTGATTTTTGCGCTTCCACTCTTGTATTGCGGGAGGAAATTTACCCCGCCGATTGTAAGGGTGAGCGTTGTCATTTTAAATGTGTATTACTTTGGCGTTAAGCAAAACCGGGCGGAGGACTTGCTCTATCTGCTTTCGCATTTCAGCAATGTCTCCGTCTTTGCGGACGCTCGGATTGTTTATAATAATGCTTATGCTCTGGCCTCTGCTCCGGCTTGCCGCTTGCTCGGCCGGGATGACCTGTTCGCCTCCGTGCAAAATGGCCGGGACTTCCGTGCCCATTGGCGCGTTGACGTATCCGCCGGTTTCAAAATGCGGGAGTTGGAAGCTTGAGCTGAATGGGTTTAAGCTCGCCCCTTGGTTTTGTTTTGGAACGATGCTCGAGGCCGCGCTGGTCACCTTGGCTATGGCGTTTAAAATATCATTTACAATTCCCATTATGTCGTTGTAGGCGTTTCGAACTATGCTGGTGATGCCGTTCCAAACTCCGGAGAAGTAGCTGCTGATCCCGTCCCATGTCGCATGCCAAACGTTCCCGAGGTCAGTCATCCACGTGGACCAGGCGGCTGTTATAAATTTCGTGGAGGTGTCGATTGTGAGCTTGATATTATTCCACGCTACGTTCAGGTAGTCTACAAAAATTTGCCAGAGCAGTTTTAGTTCTTCCATCGCCCCACTCCAGTTTTTTACTATCACGAAGACTTCGGCGGCAATTATTGCGAACAGAATTGTGAATGCTCCGGCGGCTGTTGCAAGGAAAGTTAGTAAAGCCCCGCCTACGGACACTATTGTGCCGATGGCTGTTATCAGGCTTCCTAAAATTACCAGCAATGGTCCCATGACCGCGAGGACTCCGGCAGTTATTACAATCCATTTTTGTGTGCTCGGGCTTAACTTGTCCCACCATGCCACCACTTTTTCCAGTAAGTCAGTTAGCTTCTGCAGGGCGCTTGCCACCAGAGGCATAACCGTTCCGCCCAAATCTATCAGGGTGGCTTGTACTGCGGCCAGCGCTGCGTTTAATTTCAACTGGTTGGTTTCGTGGGTAGCCTGTACTTCTTCATTAAAATCCCCGGCGCTTTTTGTTATCTGCGTATATTTTTGAGCCAAGCGGTCGGTCTGTTCGCTCAAGGTTAAAATGGCGGCGCTGGATCTGCCTCCGCCGAATGCGTCTGATAGAATTGCGGCTTGCTCGGTTGCGGTTTTACCCGAGTCTTCCATGTGCTGTTTTAAATCGTCCATGGCCTGCAGGAGTCCGCCTTGTCTCATGTCGTTGGCCAGCTGGAATTGGCTCAGGCCTAATTCTGACAATGCGCCGGTGGCTTTGCTGGTTGGCGCTGCCATCAGGCTGAAGCTCATTCTTAATCTGGTAGCGGCTTCGTCCGCGCCCATACCGTTGTCGGTAAGCACGGCTAAAGCTGCGCCCACATCTTTGAGCGACAATCCGAAGTTTTTTGCGGCCGGTAAAATTCCCGTGCCAAGTGCGGAGGCCAAGTCTGCCATTTTCATGTTGCCGGCGCCGATGGTTGCGTTTAAAAGCCCCATGGCTTCGTTGGCGCTCTGTGTGCCGTCTATTCCGGTAACCATGGCCGCCCCTAAAGCATTGGCCACGTCTTCCATATTCGCCATGCCTACGTCTGCGGCGTCTGCCGATGTTTTTAAAATATCTAAAGCCGCGGCTCCCCGGTAGCCCAAGCTCTCAATGTGGTATAAGCCGTCTGCTAAAGCCTGCGGTCCCTGTCCGGTCTCCCCGCTTTTAGCCATGGCTAAAATAGACTTTGTCATG
>OLLS01000177.1_pt1 | contig 50705 bp, 45 predicted proteins | sample 1604631 | NCBI WGS metagenome assembly OLLS01 (sample SAMEA104055725, study PRJEB20765) | soil metagenome | biome: Arctic tundra; feature: Polygonal ground; material: soil | place: USA | collected 2011-09 | depth 0-0.5 m | reverse complement strand
ATCCTAGCTAATGGGCTTTGGCTATTACCCATGCAAGACTATCTCTTACTGAACACACCTGCCTTTTCTGGACGCACCGTCGTGGACAACCCCTTAACCCTTCGTCCGAAGTGTTACAGTTAGACCAAAATGTTACAAAACATTTTCAGAAATTGGCCTATGCGCACGATATAAATTGTAAAAAATAAACGGAGGAAGGTAATTTTATTACAACCGGCAATAGTCAGATTTCGAGGCGTCTGCTGGTGATGAATGGCGCAATGTTTCTTAAGCTATCAAAAAAATGACGCACAGAATAAAACTTTATGCCATTCCATCACTTCTAAACATTATTGATTTTAGGTATCGGCTACAGGTTTATGGTGATGATGACAAGCCGTGAGGATTGTTGAGACTGCAGCTAATAGAATCAAAAACAGACATGTGGAAAAGATCCGTATAGTATGAAATTTCATGAAAACCTCCTTAAAAGTTCAAGATTTTGACCAAATAAAAAATTTAAAATTTGCTTAACTTTGGTCAGTTTAGGACACAGAGGAATATGAGGCAAAAAATAAACCTATGCACTCTCAATACTTCACCTCAAACCCCAGATATGGCAAAAATGGTAAATCATTTTCCGCGTTCTTTTGGGTGTAATCTGCGCTGTAGCTGTAACCCAGAACATTGGGGGTTCCCAAAACATTACTCATATCCAGATACAAGCGCCACTCCCATGTGTTGTAGACGGTCTTGATTGAAGTTGATAAATCTATTCGGAAATAATCCGGAAGCCGGGCCGAATCGGTGGGGCCGTATTGGGCCACATAAATGGTGGTGGGCTGGCCATTGGAGTTGACCACAGTCGGGACCGCGGAAGCCACAGGCGTGTAGGGAGCCCCCGTGGTATAAAGCACCTTGAATCCCACATCCCAACCGGGATTCAGTTTGTAGGTACCCACCATGGTCAAGACGTTGGGTTCATCGTATTCGTAGGGATAGGCGCTTTCTCCGGGGCCATCCTGCCGTTGGGAGGTGCTGAGAGAGTAGGATATCCACCCGAAGAACCGGTCCGTAGGCGGCTGCCTTAGGAAAAATTCCAGCCCCCGGGCGTAACCCGTACCCGTGTTCAGGTAGGTTATACCCGGGGTCGAGACGGGGTTGACGACGATCAAACTGGAAAAATCCTTTTCGTAACCCTCAACCCTGAAAAGCAGGCCCGAATCGTTTAATAGTTGTTCCATCCCCAAGACCGTGGCGACTGATTGTTCGGGGGCCAAATGGGGATTACCCAGGTTTGGGTCCAAATAAGGGCCGCCCAAAATGCGGTCAGGGGACTCGTTATAAAGACCGTATGAAAATTTCAGCGTAGTAACCGCTGTCAAATCGTAGGCTGCCGCAGCCCGGGGCGTGATAAACACCGTGGAATCCGAGTCCACGTAATCCGCGCGGACTCCCACCGTGAGTTCCAGTTTCTTCTCGAGGGTCTTGAATTTTTGATCTACATATACCGATGCGTCATCCGAGGCGGCCGTGCCCTGGGCGTAGATTTTGGCGGCAGTCGTCAGATTCACGGTGGCGTTAGGCCGGCCGTTTTCATCCAGATAAGTCGGATAATAGGCATTCAGGGAATTAATGATATGGTCATATTGGAGCCCCCCCTCCAGGCTGGTATCCGGGTCGAAATCATGGACTAGGGAAACCTTATCTCCAAAGTCCTCGATGTTGTTGTCAAAGAAAAGGCCGGACCCCAGCTCAAAGTTGAGGTAACTGTTGGTGTGGTAAAAGGTGTTGGCGATCTTATTTTGGCCGTCCAGGATATCGTTAAAATTGATTCCCTGGTCGTTATAGCCGTTTAAAAAATTGAAATTCCCAATCAAGGCCGGGTCGTTCACAACCAAAGGGGCTGAGCTGGAAATGTCCCCATCAAAGGAATCCGTGCTTCCCACAGCCACGAAAGACCAATGAACTGTCGAAGAGGGGTTATAGCTGTATTTAATTTGGTAATCGGCGAAATCGGGCACCACAAAATTTCCGCTGGAACCGGAAAAACTATTAATAAACAGGTCCAGGTAACTCCGGCGCCCCGCGATCGCCAGGGAACTGTTGGACGTAATCGGCCCCTCCACTTCAAACTCCGACAGGAACAGGTTCACGTCCGCCCGGAAACCCCATCGGTCGGACCGGGGATCCCTCTGGGTCAAATCCACCAGACCGCCGAGGGAATTGGGAAACTGGGCGCCGTAACCGCCGGAATAAAAATCCGCGTCCTTGATCAGATTGGAATCCAGGGTCGAGGCGATTCCAAAATGGTAGGGATAACCGATCGGGATGTTATCCACGAAATACTGGTTGTCATTGGGTCCGTTTCCCCGCACTAAAAGTCGGCCGTCGTAGGACCCGGCATTCGCCACCCCCGGGAGGGATTGAATGGCCTTCAAGACATCTTCCTGGCTTCCCGCGACCTCCGTTAATTCCTCTTTCGAGATGGTTTCGTGGCTGACCTGGGTTTTGGGGATTTTGTTAGTCGACACCACGACCTCGGGCAGGGTAAACCCGTCCCGTTCGAGGTAAAAGTCTTTTCGCGTGTTTTGTCCGACAAGAAAAACGGAGAGGGTGATTTTCTTGAACCCTAGTGCCCCTACGGCCAGGCGGTAATTCCCGGCCGAAACTGAAAGCTTATAATTTCCCTGAAGGTCCGCTTCCGAAGAAAGCGGCTGTATCGGGGGCGAAGACGCGGATTGGGGAACGAGGGTATTCCCTACCGGTTCCAAATAGAGGCTTGCCCCCAAAACCGGGGCCTTGTTTCCCCTTTCCAGTATGTGTCCCGATAAGACATAGACCCCTTCAGGCAGAAGAGTGGATTGGGCTTGAACCGCCGAACACCCGCCCATCATCAGTACCAAGACATATCCTATTTTTATCATCAAACGTTTCATACCTCTTCACACAAAAGTTCATCAAGACTGACGAAGGAATATCCGCCCGCCTGAAACCGCTCAAGAATCTCCGTTACCGCGGACGCCAGATTTACGGAAGAAGCCCCTCCGTCATGGAGAAGAACAATGCTTCCGTCGCCGACGGGACTTGTTCCCGTTCCGGCGATCCGGTTAACCATTGTCTTCGCGGGCAAGCCCCGGTCAAAGGGACGCAAATCCCAGGTGATCAGTTTTAATCCGGTCTCTCTCAAAGCCGGGGCCAGGTGTGGATTCGCGAGCCCCATGGGACTGCGGTAATATTTCGGGGATAAACCGGACAGTTCGCGAAAAACAACCTGCGCCCGGTTGATCTCCCGCATCAGCGGTTTTTTCGTTAAAAAATTAGTCCACCAGTGATGCGAATAGGAATGGTTTCCCAGCGTATGCCCCTCCGCCACGATGCGCCGGATAATAGCCGCGTTCGCTTCCGCGCGCCGTCCCACACAAAAAAAAGTCGCGTGGGCTTGATACTTTTTAAGAACATCCAGCAAAACCGGCGTGGCGTCGCTATCCGGCCCATCGTCAAACGTCAGGGCGATTCTTCTCTTTCCGGTCTTTCCCCGGCAAATAGCCTCAGCGTAATAGTTCATCCTGACCGCGAAAACCCCTGTCACGCAGATAACCAGGTAGACGGCGGCCACCCCCCCGGCGCACCACCATCGGGCGGGGCTGGGCAATAGCGCTGCGAAACCCAAAACCCCGAAGGCGGTTAAGACGCTCGCGCGTTGAAACCGGGACCCTTTACTCATCTCTTTCCACTGTCAATTCGATATGGGCGGCTTTTTCGCCTTCCACCCACAATTGCCCTTTCACGGCCAACCGTTTTTTTTCGTCAAACCCGGAAAAATCTGCCAAAAGCTTTATTCTCTCCCCCGGTTTGATTTCGCGCAGAAATTTGGCTCTTTCAATGGACACTATCCGTAAAGCCGAACCGGTAAAAACCCGCTCCAGCGCGGCCAATACTATTTCCAGTTCCAATATGGCGGGAACCACGGGCCTGCCGGGAAAATGGCCGCCGAATACAGAGAAGTCCGGCGGAAACATTAAAACCGCATCGATCCCGCCTTCAGGCCGGATCAAGAACTCGAGAATGGCCGCCGCCGCGTCTTCTTTGAGATTATTCATCAAAATATTTCTCCGGTATTTTGACGGCCTCGAATTTCAGTAAATCCGCTTCCAGCCTCAATCCTGTTTTTCGGTTCTGAAAAACCACATGTCTCGGGATTTTATGTTTCGCTCCGGGAAAAGCGGCGTAATCCGAATAGACGACATCATAAACTGGGCCGCCGCGCGAGTCGCGTAACCTTCCCTCCGAAAAGTCCTCTCCCTCCTTCGGCGGCAAAAACAGGATTTCGATGATGTCCGCCGCCTGGCAGGTGAGATAGGAAACGGGAATGCCGCTGGTCCGGATGATCCGCCTCCCCTTTTCGGGTGAAGACATCATGTCGAAAAGGGTGACGCCGAAATCATTAAAAGCCATCGCCCGCCAGGTGGATTGCTGGACCAGCAGATATCCGGTGAAATCAACCTGGTGCCCGGCCGCCGTCAGCGTGACCCGGTGATGGGCCCGAAAACTGGCCGGATAGGGTGATTCCCCTTCGGAGTGACCAGGAAGTAAGGCAGTCCGCGGCGCGGTACAAGCCGTGACGAAAAGACAAAGGAAAAGGGATAAACCCCAAAATCGCTTCATGGGATGGAAAAGAGACTGTCAGGAAGGGTGGGATTGCGCCGGTCATTCTCAAAAACAATCCGGGTGAAATCGCCGCCGTTTTCCCGAATGACGACGGACTCGATACTGTCCAGGGATGGGGAAAACCCTATCTCAATCCGCGAAACCATCTTTCTCATCCGGGGGTTTTTAGGAACCAGGATCAGCGTTTTTCCCTCATCCATCTGAATGTCATAATTTTTTTCCTCCTCGGAAAATTTTCCCTGATGAATGTCCGCGATCTGGTTCAAAACCTCACTCAGCGCACTAGCGGCCGGCAATTGAAGCTGACGCGGATTTTTCCCGTCGGGAAAATCGTACTTCGTCACTTCCCGCCCCTTCATAAGCAAAAGCGAATGGAACGGGCTGGTTATTTCCCACCGCAAGCGGTCCGGCGCCTCGAAGGCGAACAGGCCCCGCGATACCAGAGCGTCGTTAAACAGGGAAAGATGCTTTTCCTGGGTAAATTTCGACTGAATGGTCCGAGCGGTTTGCAGATTTTTTTCCACTTGAATTAAAAATTCTTTTTTCGCTTCGGGTAAAATTTTTGGCGTCTCGTCCCCTTCCGCGAAAACTCTCCCGCCAGCTGGAAACAAAAACCACAACGCCATAAAGAGAAGGAGCGTTTTTTTCATAGGCTCCTTAATAAACAGGCGCTATGAACACCGGAGCGGGAAAGATGGTAGAGCAAAATCGTTTTAACCGAACCGTCCGGAACAGTTGCTTCCCTGCCAAAAAGTCCCGCGGGAACCCGGCCCGAACTCAGGCACAGAGCCGCCACCGCGAAACCAAAACCCGAGGCCGCCCGGTAATCGCCGCAAAGCTGTTTAAAAGCCGCCTGGGGTATTGTTCGGCCTGAGCGGCGTTCCAATTCGGCGCCGACCCCCTGATAGACCGCGTCAAGCCGGCCATCCCCATTGGCCCCCGAAAGCATCAGGTCAACTTCGGAGGCCTGAACCCCCGTGGAAGACAGCAGTTCCTCGAGAAAATCCCCGGCATGGGAAAAGTTAATATAGGTATGGGTATCCCGCTTGTATCTGCCGCATTTGACGCCCAATACGCTTCCCAGAGATTCATCGCCGCCATTTTCGCCGGCGGTGAGGACGCAAACCGCCGCGCCTTCGCCGGGAAAAGTACCGCGCGAATTTCCCTCCGCCAGCGGCTGGAAAGACGGTTCTTTGGTTTTCCAAAGATCCTGGGCCGATCCCGCCAGAACCTGAAAATAATTCATCTCGTCCGCGCCGCAGACGACCGCGTACTTTACCCGGCCCTGCCGCAGGGCCGAAAGGGCGTGTCCCAGAGCCGCGTCAAAAGATATTTCGCGATGCGCCACCGTGATATTTTCACCTTTGAGCCCAAATTCCAATCCCAGGGTGGAAGCCACCGCGTTATGGACCGAATTGACAAAATGGGCTGGTTTGGGGAAATTTTCTTTTTGCAGAATCATATTCTCCAAAAAAATCGCGGTTTCTCCCAGCGAACCCATGCCCGTGCCCACATACACACCCGTCCGAGCCGCGCTTCCGTTTAAAATTTCGGGAAGCCCCGCCTTTTTAGCGGCCAGCAGGCTCATCGTCTGAAGCCTGCCCCAACGGCGGATTTTCGCGGGGTCAAGCAGCTCACGTGTTTGGGACAAATCACAGCCAAAACCCTCGGCCTCCGTCGGCTCCCGGCCGGGAAAACGGAGCGGAGCCGGAGGCGGCGGATGGTCCATGGACGATAAAACCGCTTCCAGCGTATTCCCCGCCGGACTTGCCACGCCGATATTTAATATTTCCACCCTCGAAACCATTTTTATACCTCACCCCGGGTCAAAATAAGACAGTTGTTGTTGCCGCCAAAGCCCAGGGAAAGACTCATCACGTTCGAAATATCGGAGCTTTCAAAATTCCGCTGGATGCGGACGGGACAACGGGGGTCTATCTGGTTTAACCCGGCGTTCGGTGGAATCGCCTGATTTTTTAAAGCCAGCACGCAGACCACCGCTTCAATCGCGCCGGCGGCGGCGAAGGTATGCCCAAAAAATCGTTTGGTGGAGGAAACCGGCGGCATACCCCCTCCGAAAACCATACTGATCGCCGAGGCTTCGGCGCGGTCGTTCTCAATTGTGGCGGTACCGTGGGCATTAATATAGTGGATGTCCACCGGCGCCATTCCGGATTGACCCAGCGCGCTATGAATGGCCCGTGAGATCCCATCGCCGTCCGGAGCGGGGGCGGTGGCGTGATAAGCGTCGCAGGTATTGGCCCAGCCGGACAACTTCGCGAGGATGGGGGCTTTTCGGCGCCTGGCCGTTTCTCCGCTTTCCAGAACCAGCACGGCGGCGCCTTCGCCCAGGGATATGCCTTTTCTTTGTTCGTCAAAAGGGCGGCACCCCTCGGCGTCAATCAACAGCAGCGAGCCGAAACCGTTGAGCGTCAGACGGCTGAACGAATCGATTCCCCCCGCCAGCATCATGTCGATTTCCCCGGAAGCGATCATATCGGCGGCTAGAAAAATGGCGTTGGAACCGGAAGAACAGGCGGTCGAGATGGTTTCACAGGGACCGAAAAGACCGAGGTTTTCCGCCACCGCCTCGGCGGCCGAAGCGCACTCGTGGAAACGCAGTAAGTCCGTATCCGCCACGCCTTCCAAAAGCAGACGCTGGAGAAATATTTCGCTTTCCGCCATTCCGCCGACGCAGGCGCCCAGAATGACTCCGGCCTTTTCCAGGACCAGGGAATCAGCCTCCGGAAAACTTTCCTTCACCGCCTGCCGCGCCGCGATCACCGCCATCTGATCGGGGCGGCAGGATCGTTCCAGACCGCTCATCACCGCCAAATCCGACGAAACCTGTCCCGCAGGGACGCCCGCGTACTTCGCGGAGGACAGAAGAGAGAAAGGGGTCAAACCGCTTTTCCCCTCTTTCAACGAACTCCAAGTTTCCTCGGAAGAAACGCCAGCGGCGGAAACAATGCCGATACCGGTGACCACCACTTCTCTTTTCATGGAGAGGCTTTTTTTGCTGTTATATATTCGGCGATGCCACGCACGGAAACGAAAGCTTTTTTGCCCTCATCCATGTTCACAATCTCAATTCCGTAATCGCGGTCCAGCATGACCACCAGTTCCAGCACGTCCAGGGAATCCAGGCCCAGACCCTCGTCAAAAAGCGGCGCGTCCGTATCGATTTCATCCGGGCTTCGGTCCAATTGGAGGTTGGCCACCAGACGCCGTTTGAGATCCTTGATCAAATCTTCCATTACCATTTTCACCCTTTTTCGTTTTTCAAATAAATTTTAAACTCGCCGCCGGCGATGCATTCGCCGCCTATTTCACCGGCAAAAACTTTTCCCTTAACCGTGATTATTTTTTCAAAACTTTTACCCAGGCAAGCCTCAATCAACAGAGGTTCTTCCAGCTTCGGACGACGGGTGAATGAAAAAGAAGATAAACCCACCAGAAGACCGAGTCCCTCTTCGCCGGGGCTCTGGCGGTTACCGTAACCAAGAAGAGCGGTGGTTGTCTGTGCCAAACATTCTACCAGTGCTGTTTCACAAACTCGATCCCCGCGGACGCCGTAATCCTGCCGCCGGAATTTTTTTGCGGCGACTCCCCGCTTCGGGGCCACTTCCAGAAGGGCGTCTATCATAATGATAGGCTCCCGGTGCGGGATGATCTCCTCGATCGGAACATTTTCGGGCGTCCGCATGGAAGCTATTCCTGTTTCCAAAAAGAATAAAAATTAAACCACTGGAAAGGATAGTCCTTCACGAATTCCTCCAGATGGGAAACAAAATTCTCCGCGTATTCCCTCAACGGTTCATTTTTCACCTCGCTTCTTTTCGGCCGGGGATAAATTGTCGGCCACGCTTTAAACCCATAGCGGTACATACCTTTTCTCGCGGCGAAAGTGTGAATCAGCGGGACTTTAGCCGCCACCGCCAGCGCGTAAGGCCATAAGGGAAAAGCGGCTGGAGCGCCCAGAAAGGGAACTTTAACTGTCCGCCCTCCAAGGGTTCGGTCCCCATGCATCGCCACGACCTCGCCCCTTTTCAGGGCCGCAATGGCGGTCAGACTGTCTTTCGGTGAACCGCTGACGCTTAATAACTGCACCTGTCCCAGACGAACGTTCTTTTCCAGCAGTTGGCGGACTTTCTCCTCTTCCCCTTCAAACATGACCACATTGACGACCACATTCCTTTTGGCCAAAAAAGACATGGCGACTTCCCAGCCGCCCACATGGGCGCCTAAAAGAACCAGTCCTTTTTTTTCATTGATCGCGGCCAGGATGTAGGAAAGACCCTCTTCTTCCACTTGAAACCGTTCGGGTTTTGCCGCGATGCCCACCCGGTCAACGAGAACCTGTCCGAAGCTATAAAAATGACGATAGGCGTAGAGAAGACTAAGAGGCGGACCGCGTTTGACCTGCCGCCGCCAATATTCCATGGAAGCTTTCAGATATCCTGGAGCGAATAGGACAAAATAAAATGAAACCGGAATCAGGAGAAGATAGGCCCCCCACAGACCCAGCACCCGCAGAACCATGATGAATATCCAATAGCCAAAGTACCCGCCCCCGCTTCTGCCGGTCCAGGCCCGGCTCCGCGCCAAAACCGTTTTCGAAGCGGGCCGTGGAGATTCACCCTGAGGTTTTCCCGGGTCCTCGCCATGAAGTTTCATCGAATCCCCTGCCTCCATCGGTTCCTGGTCATACACATTTTTTTGATCATAGGTAAATGCCGCCGTTGACTGGAATCACCGCTCCCGTGATATATCCCGCTATCGGGGAACATAAAAAAGAGACGACCGCGGCGACTTCCTCCGACGTCCCCAGTCTTCCCAAAGGGATCTGTTCAATCACCTTGTCTAAAGAAACACCGTCCAGCATGGCTGTGGCGATAAATCCGGGAGACACCGCGTTCACCGTGATACCCCGTTTGGCGATCTCAGCCGCGAGCGCTTTGGTGGCTCCGATGAGCCCGGCCTTCGCCGCCGAATAATTTACCTGACCCGGAAGCCCCGATTGTCCCGACGTGGAAACGATATTCACAATACGGCCCTGCTTTTTTAGCATCATTTTCTTAACCACGGGGCGGGTGACGTTATAAAACCCGGTCAGATTCGTATCAAGGACGCTTTGCCAGTCCTCAAACTTCATCATGGCCATCAGCGAATCCGAGCGGATACCGGCGTTATTGACTAAAATATAAAAAGGACCGTGAACCTCTATCCAGGCGGACACAGCGTCACCGGATGCCCTGTCGGAAACGTCAAAACAAAGAAGCTCTGCCGAACCTCCCGCTTTTTTTATTTCCTCCAGAACCCCATCCGAGGTACTTCCGCTTTGACGGCAATTGATCACCACATGAAAACCGTCTTGGGCCAGAGAAAGGGCTATGGCCCTGCCGATTCCCCGGCTGGCCCCCGTCACCAGGGCTGTCTGCTTTTCCATAAGGCTCCTCCTTTATCTTAAGTACATCCGCGGAAACTCCGCCAGTTCATAGAGAATTCATCTTGAAAACGATGTTGTCTTCATTCCACATGTCTCCCGCGATGGCGGAGGTAAAAGCCGCGTAAGCGTTAGGCCGGGAGATGGTCTTCTTCATGGCCGCGACAAAATTGGTGGTGTAGAACATCGAGATCAGATTGTGAAAACGCCGGATGCCAAGATCGAGGTCATGCTGATACCTTGCTCCCAGTCCGCTTGTTTTAATGGAAGCGCCCGTTTCGAGGCACTCCTCCAAAACTTTAGACGCGAGTTTCGCGCTGGTTACAGAGACGTGCACGCCTGAGGAAAAAATGGGATCGAGGAACGCGGCCGCGTCTCCGATGAGCATCCAGCGGTCGCCATAATATTCGGTAGAGTGATGGGAGTAGTTAGAAATGACCGTCACTTCCTGCGTCCGTTCCGAGTCCGCCATATAATTTTTCAGGATGGTGCTCTCCCCCAACCGATCGGTCAGATACTGCGATAAATCCACCGTGCCTTTAAAAACCGAGGATCGGCAGACCACCCCTACTGAGGTTTTTTCCCCCTGGAAAGGAATGATCCAGGACCATGCCCTATCCGGAAGAATCCCAATAATAATATCGCCTTCATTTTTTCCCGTTTTACGTTTCACTCCCACAAAATGCGAGAACACCGCCACATTGTTCAAATCCTCGTGAGCAACGCGGCTCTGAGTCTGCCGGCCGATCAGCGAACTGCGCCCGGTGGCGTCGATGACATACTTCGCCTCATATTCATCGCCCTTAAAGGTGCGCACCAAGACGTGGGAATCAAAGAAGGAAACGTCTTTCACAAAAGCGGGCTGGTAAACGGCGGCGCCGCATTTTTCCGCGTGGTCAAGAATATCCTTGTCGAAATCGCGACGCTCCACCTCGAAAGCCATGGGGATATCGGCGTTAATGCCGCCCTCAAAACCGAAGTAAATTTCCTCTTCGGCTTCATAATTCACAAAGAGCGCCCCATATTTTTTGATGTATTTGCCGCTGTTCAATGTTTCGTAAAAACCCGTTTCTTTGAAGATGGGCATGGAGGCCGGAAGAAGCGATTCCCCGATATGAAACCGGGGATAGACTTCGCGCTCGAAAATTCCGACGTCATAACCCTTTTTCGCCAAAAATGCGGCGAGAGTACTTCCGCCCGGGCCGCCACCGATGATAATCACGTCATGCTTTTTCATATCGATCCACTCCCTTTTTTTGTCCTGCTTTTCATATATCGGTCATATCGACCGTCCAGCAGAAAAGGATCGGCCGGAATCAAAGGTTGATGGGTCTCAGCGCCGAAATCGATGACACCGAAAGGAACATATTCCCCCAGTTGATGGGGGCCCGCGGAGACCCATAAAATTCCTTCCGTCGCATCCCCAATGACGGAGTGAGTGGCAATCAGGGTATTGATGGCTTGGGGGTCTACCCCGTCTCCCTGATTCACCTGGTCACTGCCCCGGTCACGAAGCATCACTGCGGCGTTGAAAATGTCCATCTTGCCCGCCGCGTCCGAAACCAGTTCTTCCATGCGTTTCTGGCGGTTCACCGTGGAGCTATTTCTCATATAAGAAATATTTTTGGGGTCCTGGGCTAGAGCCGAAGTGAGGTAGTGATTGGCGCAGACCAGCCAATCACCCCGCGCCTGACGAACCCCCATCCGTTTCGGGGATTTTTCGACCACGACGGCATCGCCGGAGTTTCCATCCGCAACAAGAAATGAGTCCGAAACGAATACCTGTTCTTTCGCGATGATGGAAACGGCCTCATCCAGGGAGGCGGCATATTGCAGAACTTTGCGCGCCACAAAACAGGAAGGAGTCCCGACATTCCGGTTGTCCTGCGAACTACCCGCGTTAATGGAAACATAGATGTGTTTTTCATTCATACCACTGACAACCCCCACCATTCCTGGCCAGGAAACCGAAATGAAGCCGTACCCTTTTTCCGGTTTAAAAAAGATCACCATCTTGTCTTTATCGAAGTCCGGACCGCCGTCGAAGTCAAAATTGCGTCCCACCAGCAGATGTCCGCCGGCCGTATGGGCTCCCCAGGCCGCGAAGGCGGTACATCCGCTCCAGGAAACACCTGGTAAAAGATCAAGGATGAAATGAGAAACGTCATGTGCCGCGTGATAATCTTCCAGGCGGTCATAAATCGGGCCTATTTCCGGATGGGTGTCGGTAAAACCGCGGGACAACCCGAGCAGTTCCAGTTTATTTTCGTCGTCAATAAAATCCGGCAGGCGCCGCAGCCGGATCACGATATATTCCCTGAGGATTTTTTGTAAAAACACCGAAGGAATTTTTTGCTTGATGATTCCGACGAAATCGCCTTCAAAGCTCCGCATAAGGCCGTTCGTCAGGCGAGCGGACGTGTACCCGATGAGAAAGGGGTCTCCTTCCAGATACATCTGCCAGATGCCATCCCGCCAGGTTAACCAGGATTTGCCGCAATAGAGCTTTCCCCTCGCCTCTGTTACAACCGGCAGATTCGCTTCCTCAAATTCCGGTTCAGGCGGCAGACAGATCCCATCGATCAGAAAATAGCCGCCGACCACTAAAACGACGAATACCAAACAAATCAAACCCAGCCAGGAAAAGAACTTCGAATATTTTTCGAGGAATTTCATACGCTGTTCTTTCCGGAGCCATATCCGCTTTTCCTTAGCAGAACATTCATCGCCAGCGGGATCACCACCAACGCCACCACGAGTCCGATCGTCAAAACCAGAGTAGCGGTGATGCCGATGGAGCGCAGAGCCGGATGCCTCGCCGCGATCAGGGTTCCAAAGGCGCCAATGCCGGTTAAAGCCGCGAGCATCGATGCGCCCCCAGCCACCCCTATTTCCTCGCCCGGATCGGCGGCGGTGCTTAAAAAGGCACTGACCACAAATACCGCGTAATCAGCACCCATGCCGAAAATGAAAAGGATAAATATGTTATTCATCAGGTTAATGGGGATACCAAGCCAGCCTAAGAGACCCAAACTCCAAAACGCGTCTAAACCTAAAGCGGCGGCTATGATCAAAACAATTTCCAGCCTCCTGTACCCTATCCACAAAATGGCCAGTGAGGTGGCCAGCGAAACCCAGGTGAACCACCATAAAACTTTTACCACTAGCGCGGAAATCTGCGTGGCGAACACGTCCCCGTTGTAAACCATAGCGTCCGGAATCTGTCCAAGCACTCGAGCGGCCAGCTTTTCGAAACCACTCCCGGCCTCAACTTCCGTCAGAATGAGGGTTTCGCTTTTTTGCTCGGAGACAAACCCGGAGGCCAGTTGACCGATGGCTCCTCCGCGAAGCGCCTCTAAAGGAAAAAGACCCTCCTTTTGATGAATCGCTCTATAGAAAGTTGAAAATGCCGATGGAGAAAAACCTTCATTTCGTCCCGCTTTTTCAAGTCGCCGTTTGACCAGCGCCGAATGAGCGCTATTCCAAAACGCGCGCCACCGGCGCGCGTTTTCCCCCTGAGTTTTGAGCGAGGGCACCAGGGGTGAAAGCGAGTTGAATTTTTCAATGGAGCCCTCTTTTTCCAACTGGAATAACAGCGGATAAAGACGGTCATTTTTTTGCTGTGCGTTTTCCAGTGTGGCGCCGCGCACAACAACAAGTGTTTTATTTAAAAATTGTTCGCCCCACTCCTTCGAAATTGCGGCTTCGTCCGCTTGCGTATCAGGCCTCATGCCGCTCAGCTTTTTAAGGTCGCCGTCGAAGGTCACCTTCGATATCCCCCCCAAAGCGGCCAGTGAAACGGCCAGCACAAACCCCCAGCAACGCCCCCTATTCCCGCGGTGCCATTCAAAAAAACCACGCAATAGATTCGTCAGATTCAGAATCGGCTTTTTCTTTGTGGGCGGAAGCTGTGAAAGCAGTTGGGGAAGCACTACCAGCGAAAAAAGCGCGGCGCCGCCGATACCGATGGCGGCAAACACGCCCAATTGCCTCTGTCCCGGCAGCGAGGACAAGAGAAGACACAAAAAGGCGGCGATCGTCGTACCAGCCCCCATCACAATCGGCGCGGCGATAGCGGATAGATGCCGGTTTAAACTTTCGGCGTCCCGGGGACGTCCCTCAAAATGGTCATAGCGGTAGAGGACATAAACCGCGTAATCCACCGCTATCCCAATGAGAACACCTCCGAAACCTGCGACGATAGCCGACATTTCGTTTGAAAAAAGCGCGCAGCAGCCCAACGCCAATAGCCCCCCAAAAGCCACCGGGATCAGGCTCAGCAGAACCAGGACGGCCCGGCGGTATACAACGAAAGACAGAGCCAGCACCAGAAGGGTGGAAACAGTTGTGGTGAGAGTGATGTCCCGCTTCATCAATTCCCGGTTGTCCTCCGTTATCCTGAGTCCTCCGATGTAGCGTATCTTTGTGTCCGGATAGGCATCCGTCACGATTTTTCGGGATTTTTCCATGTAACTAATGAGGTCGCGGCCTTTTTGTCCTGTCGCGTTCTCGTCACGGGGAATGCCGATAAGCAGGATATGTTTTCCGTCCTCGCTCCATATCCGCCCATCCTCTATTTTGGCCCCATATTGAAACCCCGTCAGTTGGGTCATAAAAATTCCCTCGATACCGAGAGGGTCTTGGCCGAGTGTTTTGGAAAAGGGGCCTGTCACGGGCAGTTCTAAAAGTGTTTTTCTAGCCTGCGTCAGCTGCGCCTCGACCTTTTGCCCGGAGAGGGTTGAGGCGACATAGTCCTCTTCTTCCTGGCCAAACAGGGCCGGTAAATGGGTCTCCACCAAATCCAGCGTGGCGATCCCCTCTTCCTCGTTCACCCGATAGATGAAATTTTTAAAAAGTCCGGATTTTTGAAGCTCTTCGTACAACTCATCCGCAGCGGACCCGGCGTCCGTCTGGTTTGTTCCCGCTTCAATATCAAAGAACAGCCTGTTTTGATAACCGAATCGGGAAACGATCGTGGTGAAATCATCAACCGATTTTTCTCGCGCAGGGAGCATATCCAGAACGCTTTCCCGAACCCTCATCCCGCCGGCGCGCCAGGCGCAAATTGCCGACAGAAGAACCACGCCCGCGAACAAAAATCCGCGCCGGCCTCGTAACAGAGAGAAAGTTTTTTGAAACAGGTTACGCATTTCCGAGCGGACCCCGGAACCGGTTGATAAAACTGGCGAAGAGATAAGTCACACCCCCGGCCGCCATGCCCGTCGCCACCGCCAGCACGACGCTGCCCCAAAACCACTCGGGAAATTTTTGGGCCGCCACCTGACGCAGGCCGCCCTGCAAAACAGGATGAAAATCAAGCGTTCCAGAAAACAGGAAATGGCCGATAACCAGCGCGGCGTAAAAGATGAAAGGAATAACCAGAGGAAAAGAGATGTTGCTGGAAACGACGGCGGCGAACTTATTGAGCCGCAGCCTGTCGGCTAAAAGCGTCGCGCTAAATGTCTGAAATCCCCATATCGGCAGGATGCCCATCATCATTCCCAGCCCAATGGAAGTAGAAAAATTAAGCGGGTTGGACACAGCCTCGCGGACAAAGTCTTTCGCCACAAGACGAATCTTTTTCGGGAAAGGGATATTTGAAAATGAATAGTCGCAGGATACTTTTTGAAACCCCGAAGGCAGAAAGAAACGCATCAGAAAAAAAAGGGTGAACAAATGGAAAATCCTCAGGGAATCTTTGATGGGATGAAAATGCGAGACCCTTTGTTCGGGCGGAAAATAGAGAGCGGTCATGGAAACGGGTTTTAAGGGCGCGCCCACCCAGGCCGCTTTCATAAGCACCTCGACTTCAAAATCATAATGGGATTTTTCCAGCCTTAACCTGCCGATAAGCTCCAGGGGATAACTTCTGAAACCGCATTGGGTGTCCGGCAGTCTGGTGCCGGATTCGAGCCAGAACCAGAAATCCGAAATTCGATTGGCAAGACGGCTGGTCCAGGCGACCCGGCCGATCCGCTTGCGGGAGCCTACAAAAATGGCGTCGGGAGCGCTTTCGGCCGCCTGCAGAAAAAGCGGAATTTCTTCGGCAAGATGCTGGCCGTCCGCGTCAATGGTGATGGCCCGGTCAAATCCTATGGCGCGGGCCTTCGTGAAACCGCTCATCATCGCGGCCCCTTTACCCCGATTGCTCTCATGCCTAATGACAAGGATCTTCGGAAATTCTTCCAGCACTTTTTCCGTAATATCCGTTGAGCCGTCATCCACAACGATTAAATCAGCGCTGTAAGTCAGCACTCCCCGGATGACATCGCCCACGGTTTTGCCGTTGTTATAGGTTGGCAGGACGATACAGGTTCGGTTCATGTGCGCAGCTTTTTTCGGGCGTCACTGATACGCTCCAACAGAACATCAGGAGTGATCAAACACATTTCCCAGGTATCCATATGCACGGCCACTTGGGTGGTATAACCCTTCGCTAAAATTTTTCCCGTTTCTTTTTCCTTTATCCGGTAGCGAAGGACGAGTCGATGTTCCTCTTCCTGCAACTCAGCCCGCACCATGGCCCGCATGTCGTAGCGCAACGGGGACACATAACTGCAATGGGATTTTGTCACGGGCCAGTTGTAACCTGAATGACGCATTTCTTTTATGTCAAAACCTATGCTCCGCATAAATTCAGCGCGGGCCAGTTCAAAATATTTATAATAATTGCCGTGCCAAACCACGCCGAGCGGATCCAGATCGTAAAACGGCACGCGGATTTCCACCTCCGCGCCCAGCATCTCCACTGAACCGCTGTTCCCCACAGCCTCGTTTTCACTCATAGCATTTCCACGCTTTGCCGAGTATTTGCTCAAGCATCCAGCGCAAATCATTTTCCAGCGGACGGTCTTCTTCCACAAACGCGGCTTTAGTCCGGACCGCACTCAGAATTTGAACTGCCTCCTCCGGCAATAGCGAAGCTTTTAACTCGCCGCTTCGAATCCGCAGTTCCAGCCCTTGTAGCGTTCCCAGAAGGGCCGCCACAGCCACCTGCTCCGTCAATTCCAGGACACGCAGACAATCCCGCGCGGCGATAGTGCCCAAACTGACCTTATCCTGGTTATGGCATTCGGTGGATCTGGAGAATACGCTAGCGGGCATGGTCAGTTTCAACGCTTCCGCCGTCCAGGCGGAAGCGCCGATCTGTACCGCTTTGAACCCGTGATTGATGGCAGCGCGTTCCGTCCGTGCGCCCGAAAGATTGGAGGGAAGGCCGTTATTACTCCGCCTATCCACCAGCAGCGCGAGCTGACGGTCCAGCAGATCGGCCTGGTTGGCCACAGCCGTTTTTAAGCAGTCCATGGCAAAAGCGATATGCCCGCCGTAAAAATGGCCGCCGTGCATAACGACTTCATTGATGCCGTCGATCAGAGGATTGTCGTTGGAGCTATTCAATTCGATCTCAATCTGCGGGCGCATCCAAAGCAGGGCGTCCGTCAGCACACCGATAATGTGCGGCGCGCAGCGCAAAGCGTAAGTGTTTTGCAAATGTTCGCCCTGAGGAAGATGCCAGTATTCGGGAGAAACGGATTTGAGATCTTCTCTTATCCACGCCGCTATCTGTAGTTGGCCTGGATGCGGTTTCAAACTAAACAACTGCTCATCAAAATGGGCGGGATTTCCCTTCAACGCTATCACCCCGAAGGATGTAATTCTGGCGCAAAGCCTCTGTAAATATTGGGCCCGGTCAAAAGCCTGGCAGGCCAGCGCCGTCATCACGCTGGTGCCGTTCATGACTGCGAGTCCCTCTTTCGGCAATAATTTAAGCGGTTTCAATCCTGATTTTTGTAACGCTTCAGAAGCGGAACAAAGGGTACCGTTATAGCGCACATCCCTCTCGCCCATCAGCGTGGCGGCGATATAGGAAAGCGGAGTTAAATCACCGCTGGCGCCCACCGATCCTTCCTCGGGAATCAACGGAAGAATGTGGTGATTGATAAGCCCGGAAAGATTTTCCAACAACTCCCAGCGTACTCCCGAATAACCCTTCGCGAGAGATATCAACCTGGCGGAAAGAATAGCCCTGGTGGCCTTTTCACCAAAAATCCGCCCCAGGCCGCAGCCGTGAAAACGAACCAGTTGTGCCGGCAGCTCCTCTATCAACTCTTCCGGAATATCACGTTCAACAGAGGCGCCATAACCTGTGTTAATTCCATAAATAGGCCTGCCGTTGCTCCAGCTTTTTCGAATAAACTCGACGCCCTTATCGACCGCGTCGCGCAGTTCCAAGTCGGTGGAAAGCGTCACCGAGGCGCGGCCTTCCGCCAGATCCACCACGTCCTCTATTTTCCATTTATCTCGCCCAGCGCTGATCACTTTTGAAGGCGTCATGGAGCCTCCGACAAAACCGTGCGCGGAAAAAGACCGTTTAAGGCATCCCTGGTTATTTTTCCCTGGGAATTCACCGGCAAAGCGTCAACATAAGTGAAATAGCGAGGCAGGGTAACAGTCTCAAAATGGGTTTTGAGGTCAGTCCTGAACTTTTTGTCCGCCGCCAACCGCCCGATTTTCTCCAGCCGGGTTTTTCCCCGTCTATTCAACGCGATCACCGCGCCCACACAGCGCCGGCCCGAATTTCCACGGGCGAATACGGTCAAAGCGGTTCGGTTGACCCAGGAATGGTGGTTAAGACGGGCTTCCATATCGTCAAGCGACAGTCTTTTTCCGGCGATTTTAACGACACGGTCCATACGCCCGTCAGTCAAAAACCGGCCGTCGGTAAAGACCTCCGCCTTATCGCTCATGGCGTACCAGCCTCCGCTGTCCGAGAGGGTCGCGAAGGGCGATAAAACCCGCAGCCGGTTATCGTCGTGGGCGTCGGCGAAAACCGATACCCCGCGCAGCGGAGTCCAATACTCACTATCTCGCTTGCCGTTTCGAATCCGCCATCCCACCCCGCCCGTCTCCGTCGAACCAAAAACTTCCACGACAGACAATCCCCAGCGGTCACGGATTACTTTTGCCGTCTGTTTTTTCAAAGGCGCTCCGGAGGAAAACACAATTTGACATCCCAACGGGCTCTTCTCTTTTCCCGGTGCGCAGGCGTAATCCAAATGGGCCGGAGAACTGACCAGACAGACAGAGGACAGGGATTGCCGCGCCGAGAATATTTCCTCCCAAAGAAGCGGGGTTTCGGACATAAAGGGCCGACCGGCGCAAAGAGGCCATAGAAGCTTAAACAGCAAACCATAAATATGCTGGTGGGAGACGGTAGACAAAATCGAGCAGTTCCCCATCCTGTCGCCAAATGTCTCTTCCTGCGCCGCAAGTTCCTCTTCAAGATTCGCCAGAGTTTTCGGCACACCTTTTCTTTCTCCGGTCGAACCTGAGGTATAAAGTTTGAGGAGAATTTTTTGCCTATCCAAACGTTTCCATGACCAGTGACGTGCGGAAAAAGCCGTGGGGATAAGCGCTGTCAGTTCTCGGCCAGCAAAAGGATAGTCGCTGACAACACCGCAGAATTCGCCCGCTATTTCCGCCAGAGTGCCCGGCTGGAAATTAGGCGGCAGGATGGCGACATTATCGGTCTGCCACAATGCGCACAAACTTACCGCAAAAGCATAGCTGGAGGGTGAAGCCACAAGCCATTGCCCTTGCGGCTCACGTTTTAGTTTCCAACATAAACCCGCCACATGTTTTGAAAAAGTTTCCCAATCTACCGGTTTTCCTTTTTCAAACGCCACAATGCCGTTGGGTTTGCGCTTACTAATAAACAATTCTGATAATGATAAAAACTGGGGAACCATGTATTTTCTCCGGAAGAATCAGTACCGGAAAATTTTACTCTAAAGCCATAAATTCTTAGCCGGTATTAGTCGGTTTTAATGACCTCAATTATCGTGACTATCAAAATGAGAAAAACCGCTGTTCAAAAATCGACGAACTCATATTTCCCCGTTTCACCTACGACAAAAATTTCAGCGCATTTACGATTTTTTGCAAAAAGATAATATTAGTGCTTGAGGTTAAGCTTAAAAAAGCGCCATTCTGAAAGCTTATTTTTTCAAAAGAGACGAATAAGAGGTGGGGGTAAAAAAGCAATTTGAAGTTAGTTGAGTTTTACAAGGCTTCGTAAAAACCATTACATACATTAGTAAAAATGGTGCCCGAGGTCGGACTTGAACCGACATGACCGTGAGGTCGATAGATTTTGAGCCCCTATTTTAAGTGGGAAAGTAATGCTCACTAGCTTCTAAAACTGTTTAATCACAATAAAAACAAGAGACCTATACCAACTACTTTCTTCCCCGAATGACACTTGTTGTCATAAGCATGTCATTGAGAAATCCTACACCGACTCCTTTCTCGCCCGCTACACTGCCGTTGTCATAAGAGTGTCATTGAACTTTCGGACCCTTTCCAAGGCTTCTTTTCGGTCCGACCTGTCAATCTGGTCGTATCTGCGAAAGACCGCGTTGGTTTTATGCCCGCTAACGCTCATTATCACCGACTCAGGCACCCCCGCTTTACGCATGTTCGTGACAGCGCAATGACGAAGGTCATGAAAATGAAAGCCTGCTAACCCAGCCTGTGCACAAACCCGTCGAAACCCGGTTCTTGCAAACTTCATCTTTTTCCCCCGGTAGCTGAACAAATAGGGAAAACCTAGAGTCTTAGGAACACGCTTCAGGATATCCATCAACCTCTCATCAATGGGTATTTCCCTCTTCTCATGTGTCTTCGTTTCTTCAGCCACAAGAGTAATGATCCCATTTTGGAAATCGATTTGTTCCCACTTCAGCCCGAAAATTTCACCTTTCCTCATCGCCGTGTAATAAGCCAACTCGACGATTGGTTTAAAGTGCTCCGGACAAAGCTCAAGAAGCTTTTGATATTCCTTTGGCGTCAGGACCCGATCTCTTGGAACTTCTTTAAAGAGCTTCATCCCTTCAATTGGATTCCTGTCAATCTTCCTGTTTAACAAGGCCCTTCTGACAAGGGTCTTCAAACAAGCCAGGTCCCTATTAAGGGTAGCACCCTTTAATTCCGTCCAATGCGTATTGCCTTCTTTCCGCCTCCAGTTCAGATAACTTTCAACCAAGTCAATGTTTAAACTCTCTAGGGGCCTATCACCAAAAAAGGCCTTGAGGTTTCTTACATAAATTTGATCTCGGTCAAAACTCTTCTTCCTGGATCGAGAGTAAGCCATAAACGCATCCGCTGCCTCATTGAAGGTGATCTTCGGCGCTGTGCCTTGGATATATTTTTCTCCAACGATGGCCTGCATATGCTGGGCCAAAACCCTTTTTGCTTGCACGAATGGGATCTGTCCCAACCGGACCCTGTTCCTCTTTCTAACACCTCCATCCTGGACAAAATAGTCCAGGAAATAACCCCCTTCATCTTTCCGCAGATGTTGGGGCAAACCATGAACATTAGGCTTGCTCATATCTTCCTCCTAATGTCCCCAGCACTTTGTATTTTAACAGAGCTTTCGATGCATTCCAAATCTGAACTTGTTCGAATAATTTCTTGTAAGAAAAAGTACCCTGTTTTTCTTACACCGAAACTTTTTCAAAATTGGACTGAACCCACCCCTTTACATCCACGAGCGGTTCCTTATCTTTCATTTCTTCCCTCGGGAGATATTCACCCTTTTCATCAAAACCACGGGATAACACAATTTCTCCCTTTCTCTCCATCCTGAGAATTTTTTCCATAATCAGGTCACGGTTTACACGGACACTAAATTCAGTGATTTCCTTCATAAACGAACCCCGGTATTCATCCCTAATTTCCGTCCACCTTGTTTTGGAAAAGGTTCTTTTAACATTTATTAATTGTTCGATAGTCAACCCGATGAACGCAACAGCGATGTTGTAGGTATCCACTCCTACCCAAATTTCTTCAAGTGTTCTTCGGTCTAATCCCCCGGCCAATTCCTCAAATTTGTATTGATACTGATTTTGAATACTAAGTCGTTCCTCGATTTGCTTTACTCGTCTTTCCAAGCCGCTTAAATCACTCATTTTTGCCTCCCTTTCGTAATGAGCACCACCACGGAACAACTGGAAAAAACCATTTATCCTACTTCTTCTCTATGCCCTTCCAAGGACCGGGAGCTTTCCACTTACCTTTAAATGGCTTATCTTCCGCCAGGGTTTCGGCAATGGGTGCGAGGAACCGTTTCAAAACAGCTACTACCGCCTTGAGGTCTTTGGGCGCTCCTATGATTTGGCTCTTTCGCAAAAAAGCTTTCCATTGCACCGTCTTATCCTTGTGTTCTGCGAATATCGGCTCAAATGCTAACGGCTCGGCAGGAACCTTCAAACGACGACTTCGAAAAGTACTTTCAATGGCTTTCGACAAGTCGGAGCCATCAAAATCAAACCGCCGACAGAGAAGCCAAATATCGTAAAAATCCTTCATCCTGCTGTTTCGCAAACCTCTGGTGCACATAGCGTTAAACTTTTCAGCGATAGAATTCTCTTGTCGATAGCCTATAAGGCGAGGAGCCGGGAAATCCAAAAGGGTTGGGTAGTCCAAGGATACCGGACCCGGTAAAACCGGATCCCCAAACCCGATATCGATCTGCATCGGTATCCGTGATTTTTCCAAGAAACCCATGAAATGAATCCGAACACCCTTGTAATCCGCATCAACTATAATCCGCTCGGCCTTTACCGTGCTTGGCTCAAATCGAATTCCATCCTCTTCAACGGATTGAGAGCAAATTTCTTTCATGATGGAAGCAATCCCATCCAGGTCGTTTTTCACTTTCCCCAAGAGGTCAATATCCATGGTGGCGCGGGATGCAGGAACATCCCAGACCGTAAATAAAAGAGCACCTTTCAAAATAAACTTTTCCGAGTATTTGGAGCAGGAAAGACGGTAAAGAAAACGCTCCATGCCGTAATAGTGAAGAAGTTCGTTGAAAGAACGGTTTGTTGTTTTTCCCTTGTTAAGAAGTCTCCGGTGAACTGAAGCAGCCACGTTTATGATCGGCTTGGTCACTCCTGCACCGCCTCTATATAAGGTTTCATGACATTATCTACCCGACAGATTTTGGCACACTTAATCAGTTGATCTATTTTGGTCCCCCGTTTTCTCCAATAGGCGCGAAGGGCTTCCAGCGCAGTATCAAGTCCAACAACATTTCGATACTTGAAACAATCCGCAAGGGTTTTCTCGCGGGAATAAATTCGGAAGGCCACACCATCCACCTTCCGGGTCTCTATCCCTTCCGTGAAGGCTTTCCCTGAAAAGTGGAAGGTTCGAATTGGAGGGTAATCCAGTTTTGGTGTCCTTGCCCCCATTTTCAGGGCGATATAATTTTCATGAGGAATTTGGGTTGTCAGTTCGTGAAACGAAAGAGCAGAAATCAGGCAAAGAACTCCTTCCGGTATCCGCCTAGCAACGGTAACAAAATCAGGGTTCTCCAGCGGAGGTAGATTAGAGAGACGGTAAAGGCCCCGACTTAGCTGATCAAGCAGCTTAGCGTCCCTCATGGCATAGAGGTCCCTGGGATGAATACCCTCCCGAATCGCCTCCGTAGACGAGAGGAGGCCTCCATTATCTCGAAAAATCTTGATAGCCCCTTCGTATGTTTTGGTTGTCGTTTTCACAATGATTAATACCGTCTATAGTTTTTAAAATCTATATACATATTTATCCAAACACAAACAAATGTCAAGCAAAGTCCAACACACATCACAATATCCTGTTGCGCTCTCTTACAAGAACGTTCCAAGGTGTATCTGGTTTTTTAAAAACTACGCAAAATGATGACCACCAAACTCGTGGATGACGCCCGACTTTTATAAAAGGTAGTATTCCTGCAAGCCTCCAATACCGAACAGTCCTAACAGGAACTTTCACCATTTCAGCAATTTCGCTATCAGTCATGAGAAAATCCTGATCTGTTTGCCTATCATCACTTATTTTTCGATTAACCACACCAGCTCCAAATCATTGATTAAAAAGTAGAACCACCGCATCAATGAAAAACGGCCCCGACTTACTAAAGTTATAAACATTTTGTAAGCAAGGGCCAATTTTCCAGCCAGGAACATTATTTTTAAATTTTTACAACTAAATCATTTATAGAGTTCAAACCAATGACTTATGGTCCGAAAACCTTTTTCCATACCTCCTTTCCAGATAGGACAACTTCGGAAAGAAATCCTCCATCTCTTCAAAAGATATTTGGCAACCCACAAACTTCATGGGTACAGCAGTCCCTCAACTTCATGTACCGCATTTAAATTTCTTTCATTTTTTACTTTGATCAGTTCCACCAGCCCATTTGAAACCTGGTTTTTTGAAAACTTCCATAAGAACTGAATACCAAACCCTGGGATGCCGCCCAACTCTAACAAATGGGAGTATTCCCATTTGTCGCCAATAACGAACAGTGTTAATTGGTACTTTTACAAGCTTCGCGACTTCTTCATCAGTCATTAAATAATCCTCATACTGGTGCTCATCTATTGGATCTTTTATCTCCTGTTTCATACACCTTCCCTGGCGTTACAATAAAAATCTATCATCCTCTCCACATACTCAGTCAACTTCGGATCAAAACCAAATCGGTCTCGGAACCTCTGCTCTTTTTGAAATAGTTTCCCCAAGGCTTTCTCTATACCACGATCTCCACCACTAACTTCTTGCAGTAATTCTCTCCATTTATTTGCCAACTTTTGAACACTGGTATGAGTAGGAGAGATATTTTTTTCCATCTTGTGGCGGATAAGCCGGACCAAGGTCTGAAATTTTGAAGCCCGATCTTTACCAGTTCTTCTTCGGCTGGCATTTATCTTTTCCAACTGTTCTCGAGACAGATATTTTTCATACATAGACATGACTTCCATCGTCTTAATCAATTCATCAGTCGAAACACTTCCGCGGTTAGCCAAAATATTTTCGAGCTTCAGTAGGCGTTGATGAAGATCAATGATCCTCGTCTTTTCATCTTCAATTCGCATTCGATGCATCCGTATGATGCTTAGGGATGATGTTTTTCCATCACCAAGAAGTTTCTTTATTTCCTTCATTGAAATCCCCAGTTGCTTCAGGGAAAGAATTTTCTGGAGTTGGGCTACAGCATTCTCACCATAAATCCGATGCCCACTCTCACTTCGAAAACCAGGTCTAAGCAACCCAATTTCCTCATAAAAATGAAGCGCGCGGACAGTAAGTCCGACGGCTTTGGTAAGTTCGCCAATTTTCCAAAATCTATTTTTCATATCTAGGAAATAACATAGGACATGACGTTACGTAAGGTGCAAGAATTTTTTTGGATTTTTTCGACATTTAGAAATACAGCCATATACATGTCATTCGTATTCATTTTCAGCCATCAAATGCCAGCCCGATCATCCATAATCATCCGCAACCATCTAAAATTAAAAAATTTCCAACCAAAATTAAATGGTCAGGAGCTTTTTAAGTCTTTTAATAAAAATATTTATAAGAATTTTCTGCGATTTACAAAGAAATAATAAATGGTGCCCGAGGTCGGACTTGAACCGACATGACCGTGAGGTCGATAGATTTTGAGCCCCGAAACCTTACGAGCAAGTTGGTATTATTTAACTTCTAAAACCGTTTAGCCACAACAAAAACAAACAATCTACACCGACTCCTTTCTTGCCTGAAGTGTTCCCGGTGTCATATTCATGTCATTGAATTTTCGGACTTTTTCCAAGGCATTCTTTCGGTCCGACCGGTCAATCTGGTCATATCTCCGAAAAACCGCGCTAGTCTTATGTCCACTGACACTCATAATCACCGACTCAGGCACCCCCGCTTTGCGCATATTCGTGACTGCACAATGGCGAAGATCGTGAAAATGAAATCCAACCAAATCCCCCCTCAAACAAGCCCTACGAAAACCGGTTCTGGCGAACTTCATCTTTTTCCCCCGGTAACTGAACAAATAGGGGCTACCGATGGTCTTAGGAACCCGCTTTAAAATATCCACAAGCCTTTCGTCGATAGGAATCTCCCTTTTTTCATGTGTCTTCGTTTCCTCAGCCACAAGGGTAATAATTCCATTTTTAAAATCGACTTGCTCCCACTTCAGCCCGAGAATCTCGCCTTTCCTCATCGCCGTATAATAAGCCAACTCAACTATCGGCTTGAGGTGTGTCGGACAAAGCGACAGAAGCTTTTGATATTCCTGCGGGGTCAGGGTTCTATCCCTCGGAACTTCCTTAAAGAGCTTCATACCTTCAATTGGATTCCTATCAATCTGTCTGTTTAACAAAGCTCTTCTGACGAGCGTTTTTAAACAAGCTAGGTCTCTATTGAGGGTCGCACCCTTTAATTCCGTCCAATGCGAATTGCCTTCCTTCCGCCTCCAATTAAGATAACTTTCAACCATATCGATGTTTAAGCTCTCAAGTGGTTTGTCTCCAAAAAACGCCTTGAGATTTCTTACATAAATTTGGTCTCGGTCAAAACTCTTTTTTCTGGATCGAGAGTAAGCCATAAACGCATCTGCGGCCTCACTGAATGTAATCTTCGGCCCTGTGCCTTGGATATACTTTTCTTCAATGATGGTCTGCATATGTTGGGCTAATACCTTTTTCGCCTGCGCGAACGGTATCTGCCCCAACCGAACCCTTTTCCTTTTTCTGCTTCCTCCTTCTTGGACAAAATAATCCAAGAAATATCCCCCTTCATCCTTCCGCAGATGTTGGGGCAACCCATGGACATTAGGTTTGCTCATAACTTCCTCCTAATGTCCCCAGCACGTTGTATTTTAACAGAGCCTTGAATAAATTCCAAAGGGGCATTCGCCGGAGGTTTATGAAACACCTTTTGGAAGACTGATAGCCAGATTCTCGGATGACGCCCAACCTTCACAAACGGAAGGGTTCCAGTTTGCCGCCATTTACGAACGGTATTAACCGGAACTCCCGCCATTTCAGCAACTTGACTATCACTCATTAGGCTATCGTTACTCCTTTCCCTTCGGTCGCTCCTTCGCCGTTCATTCATAACCGTCCCCTTTTACGCCTAAGCTTTTTCAGCCCCAGATGACGAATTCTTTTCGTTCGATTTCTTCTTAAATTCACCAACCGCAACCTTTTCAATCTCTTCTTTTGCTTTTTTGTTCGCGTTGCAAAAATGGAAATATTCACCGTCCTTTTTACCTGGGCGCGATGGGAACCCCACAAATAGACCTGCTCCATCGCTCTTTTTCACAAGAGTCAAATCATTGAAAAAGAACTCATATCCAGACAAAGCAACTTTCACATCGAAGAAAGCCTGTGTGTTTTCCCCTTCATAGGGGTACATCCGCGTTACCTTTATTTTTAAAGCCATCGACTTCTCCTTTTATGTTTATTTCACCAACAACTCCTACTTCTTTTGCACCTCCCCATCATTCAAGGTATTCCTTGCATATTCCAAGGCTTCATCCCTGCTCTTTCCCGGATTCGCCTTTTCGAAAAGCCACCAATGAGTAAAACCCTTTTTGGCGGCGTATTCGTGAAGGATCAAAAGCATCTGCGGTGTGTATTTAGTGGGCTTAGCCCCCATGCTTCGAGGAACGCCTTGGAAAACCACCGTGTTCCTACCGTGGTTTTTAGCGATGTATAAACCGTTGTCAGCGGTTGTGAGAATATTTTCCAAGTTGCTTCCATCCACGCCCCACTCCACTACCGCCTGAGAAATTGTTACGGGATAATTGATGGTGAATAAATCCTCTTTTCGGTAATCCACTCCGTCCTCAACATGTCGAATGTCTTCTTTTCGAATCATCTCATTCGCTTCCTGAACCACCCTTTCCTCACAACACTTTCTGAACTCCTCAGCCTTTTGAACTGCCTCTTCTTCAGTTCCATCCCAGACCCAAACAATCTCTTCTCCTCCATACCGCCATATTCGATTTCGGGTAAATATCTGTTGGCCCGCCTTGGCAAGTGCCTTGAGAACCGCGTTTCCAACCTGATGGTTGGTATAAACGTCATTGAATGATTTGAAAAAGTCGATGTCCGCCATACAGAGAAAAAACTTATTCTTTCGCTTCGAGGCAAGCGCCGGTATCTGCTGAACCGCCGCCCGGTCGTTCAATAGGCCCGTCCTATGGTCAACAAGGGTCTTTTCCATAAGCTCCTCCTGCGTTGTCTGATGTTCCGATTCGACCCTCATCTCTCTCTCCAAAAAAGGATCAAAGATTTGAGCGAATAGCCATTTCAGAGGTTTCACTTTTTTAAGTTTTCCCAGGGCTTCCACTCGTTTTTTCTTTTTAGCCATTTCATACAGCCGAGAAACCTTGGGGTCTTGAACTCCTGTTTGTAGCAAGGCTGTACAAAGATTGATCGTCCGGTGGTAACGCCGGTTCGCAAAGTGGGATAAGGCCAAAAGAGTTAGGTAATGGTAATTCTTCGGAAATCGATGACTCAAAGACTCAAACTTCTCGACCGCCGCATCAAACCTACCGGTATAAAGGCAAAGCTCGGCTTCTAAGGCAACCGCTTCCGGGAAATCCCTTTTCAGGATGTAAATTTCTTTGAGCGATTCTTCAGATTGGACATATTGCTTTAATTGGAATTGGGCACGAGCCACCAACACGAGGCTTTCAGGCGTCTTTGTGGAAAAGCCATGAAGCCGGTGAAGAACCTTCAAAATAGAATGGGGTTTATGGAGCTTGACGTAAATCCGGGCAGCTTCCAGGTGGGCTTCCACGTTTTGAGGCTGATTGCCTTCAATGACCTCATCTAAAAGCTTCAAAGCCTCCCTAAAGCGCTTTGCCTCTATATATAAATGAGCCGATTGAAGGTTTCTTTTGGCTAATTCCGGGTTTATTTGAAGGATTTGTTCTTCCATGGCTCAAATCCTCACAAAATCCGTAACGGTTACATCTTTTCCAACCTCGTGAACAAGAAACAAGTGAACCCCTTCCAATCCCTCACTGTTCGCTATAAAGACCAAAAACTCCGCCAGCCGGGGGGACCGTTTGCGTAAACGGACTATCAAGGAAAGGATTACGTTTGGAATATCAAATTTGAGATAAACCCATATGGTCCAGTTTCCGCTTGGGTCCATTTTTCGTTCTTTTTCAATCGCCAATTCCATTCGCTCAACGGCATCGAGACGTTTGTTTTGTTCCCCATATAAATTATTGGTCTTGAGGAATTTCTTTGCCAAACATAGGTCTAATCTCACAATCCTCTCCTTCATTAAATCCTCTGAAAATTAGTGACAACTAACCGGCCACCATCGACTTTGACCACTACAACCAAGTGAAATGGTAATTCAATCTGTGAACCCGGTCCTTTAGTGTCCGAGTTGTAAAGACACTTCCCAATAACTTTGACCCAATAATGATTGCCGTCGCTGTTCTCAATGGTGGTCCTTTCGACCCCTTGGTAAGTGACATAGGCCTTGTTGTCCCTTAAGAAAGCCACCCACTTAGGGTCCAAGAAAGCTTCTTGGTAGTAGGACATCATGTTGTCGCTCATAAGGTTGGCTATCTTGTCCGTCTGCCGATTGATGTCCGTGTAACTGATATTGAAGGCCATGATGCTGAATCGATCAGCGAAGTCGATGATCGCGGCTGTCTGAGCGTCCACATTTTGCGTTTTAGGGTCATTGGTCGTGGCGTTGCTTGCAGTCGGCTGTCCTGTTGTTTTTCCCCACCACAGACTTGAAGCCAGAACTAACCCACCCAAGAGGACTCCCACCAAAACCTTCCAAGTGAATCCGTTCCGGTTGTGTCCTTCTTCCACGTCATCCAAAAATTTAAAATCGTCACGTTTTTCATCTGTCATTTCATTTCAACCTCTTCGGTCTTAGGGGCGACCACTTCCTTTTCTTTGGAAATAGGTTTGAGTAAAGTCCGGTTTTCCTTGTCGTCCATCCACTTGGCAATAGCGTCCAGCGCAGAGGCTGGATCTTCCTCATTCGAATAGGTTTCGAGGTATTGATCCCTCACTGCCGCTTCGGGACCGTAAGTTGTCGCTATGTGGTAGGCCAGTTCGTCGGGATAGATATTGACGACTCCCTGACGCATGGTTTGATGGATGAGTGCTTGGGAATACACCCCTTTGACCATGTGGAGATTCATCACCTTTTCCACTTGGTTAGGATTGAGTTGCAGTAACCCTTTAGCGTGTTCAATGTCATCCCCTACCAGCTTCAAAAGAATCTTGGTGGAGGTGTTCTTGAGAATGGCTTCAACACCTTTAACTCCAAAGAACTCCCCTATTTCCTGAGTGGCAAAGATGGGTTGAAGTCTCAAGTGACGGGCTGTTTTGGCAATTCGCAAAAGGAAAGCTAAACCGGCAGGGTATTGGGCCAAGTACCAGCATTCATCCATTGCCAGTTGGGAAAGTCGGTTAAGTTCCTTGTTCTCTTTGGCTTTAGACAGGCAGTAATTGGAAATGGTGAATACAGCCAAACCAACAGCCTTCTTGTCGTTATCGCTGATGCCGGACGTATCGAAAACAATAAAGGAGTTGTCCGCTTTAACCGTCGATTCACGGTCGGTCAGGTTTGCATACATCCCCTTACCCGTGTAGAGCTTCAAAACTTCGGCTTGCTTCCGGCAAATGTATTGGAATTGTTCGGGAACCTTCTTGTCTTCCGCCTTCTTGGCAACGGTTTCCCGCAAATCCGACAGAAGGGGGATACGGTTTTCTGTTAGACAATTGCGATAGGTTTGTTTGACAGCCTCTTGAAGAAGGGCCTTATCCAGTTCCTCAGCTTCCTCAATCCGGTTGTCTTTAACATTCGCTAGGACAACTCCCAAATACATGATGATGCTGGCAATGTGGTCCGGGTCAATTTCCCCATCCCGTTCCTTAACATCAGCCAAGGGATAATCGAAAATATTGAGGTGATGCTTACTGTCCAGGTCGTAATTAAGGTATCGTCCGCCCGCCAGACGACAAAGTGCCTTGTATGATTGGCTCTTGTCGATAATCATCACATAGGGGTTCAGAATCAGATTCTTAATGAGCAATTGATTGATCGTAAAAGACTTGCCTGTTCCCGATGACCCCACCACCAAAACATTCCAATTTTCCGTCTCACGGTCCCAAAGGTTCAAATGGACCATTTCGCCGGACAGTGTTTTTCCAAGAGGAACGCCTTCCCTGCCAGCCAGTGGATCAAAGAGACAAGGAACTGAATTAGCAATGACCGCGGTCGCCTGTAAATGTTCGTGATTCGCGACATCACTGGCTTGAGGCAAGGTGGATAAAAACAACTGCTTCTGTTCGGCATATCCCGATAACGGATGGACATTCTTAAACATCCGGGAAAGGCTCTCGTAACTCGATAGGAGCTTCTGAGAGTCATCCGAAAAGAGAGTGACATAGAGAGAAAACTTCGCCAGAGAGGTCTTTCTCTCCGAAACGAGAGACAGGATGCTTTGGCGGTAATCGAGTGCGGCTTTGGCCTCGAAGTTCATCACGTTCTGCCGCTTCCAAAGTGCCCCTTGATCGCTTTGAATCTGCTTTTCAACAATTGATTGGGCCCGGAAAAGGTCCACACCTTTTACGAACAAGGAAACTTTAAAGTCGTTGTCTTGTTCGTATAGTTCTTGGAAAAAAAGTCCCTGCTCGTTATAGGACGGAAACTCCGTTACATAGAGAGTCTTCCCAAAACGATCTCCCACCTTGAAATAAGCTGGATTCGTAAAATCCAAAGGATAGGTCGTCAGCATTTCCCGGATGGTTTGAAGCCCCAAACTCCCCCCAGAAAACCCCGCCGCTTTCTTGAAACGCTCAGGATTCCCATGGAACCGTTGAAGGGACAATTCCTCGAATAGCAGGGAATAAATCTCTTCCTCAGTCGCTTCCTGGGCTTCCATCCCCACCATGTTCAGTTGCGAAGCCCAAGATTCCCCCCTCCTCAAAACCTCTTCTACCCGCAGGCCCCCACCATCGGTCTTCTTAGAAACGGGTAGGTGAATCGTAAACAGGACATAAGATTGATAGGTGCAAATTCTTTCCTCGGTATAAAAACGCCGGAGCCAATGACCCAGAAATTCCGGGTAATCCTGCCGAAAGATAAATGGCGCGTTCTCGTGAATTCGGCCTTTGTATTTTTCAATATCCCTTTCCACATCAGCCAAGACCCGTTTGGTCAGAAATTGAACCTCTTCCCCGCTCCTGAGGTCAGCCAAAACGGCGTCTAACTTTCTTACCCGTTCCCCCAAAATATCCGGGTCTTCCATCCAAGGATTGAGACCGCCCTGGATGCGAAATACACATACATATTGTTCCGGGTTCCGTAAAACCAAATAACCAGGCCCAATAGCCCTGATTCGAAGAAGCCCCGCCACGGATGAATTCACTTTGCCTTTCAGGAATGGCAACATGATCAAAACTCACTTTCTTCACGGCTAGGAAAGTAAGCCTTCGGTTCGTTGTGGAACCGCACCACGTTTTCCAGATATTTCTCGGGCCAAAAACTCTTCATCACGAAATAGACTGTGACCAGGATCATCACAGCGAAAAAGATGACCAAAGATCCTTCCAGACCCCAGATCGAAAAGAACACAATGAACGCAAGGGCGTTCCCCACGAAAACGAACATGAGCTTGTTGAAGTCGCTGGAATAGAAAAGACCCCACATCTTGGATTCACGTTCTAAAGGAATAGGCATTACGCTCTCCCCGGTTGAGGAGCGGGGCCGCCGCCCCCTTTGTTCTTGATACCCCGAAGTTTGTTGGCGTAATCCCCAACGATCTTCCGCTTCTTGGCTTCTGATTCTGAAAAAGAACCGGTGTTGTCTCGTTGAAGGCCCTTGGATATGGCATGGCCCGAATGTTTCTTTAAGAAGCCCGCGATGGGATTATTCCCCTGCTTGTCCCGGCCATACTTTTTTCCGCCAATTCCGCTCAACTTGGCAACAACATTAAATCCCTTCATAGTGTTTCGAGCAGCCAAGGCCCCACTCGCCGAACCGACTACTGGAATAACCGAACCAGCCATTGCCCCGCCTGCCGCCGCCATGGCTTGTGATGTTTCACCCGTCATTCCTTGGGCCAAACCGGATGCCCCTAACCGGACGTTATTGGCACCACTCAAGACTTTTCCCGTGTCCCTGGTGAATTCCTTATAGCCTTCTCCCTTGATGTTCCCGCCTGAAAAGGCCGTCAAGAGCGAAGCAAATTCATGGACATTGGTGATGAGCTGAAGTCCTGCCAGAACCGCAATAGCGGTCAGAAGACTATTAACCCCAATGGTCTCGACTCCCCAATTGATGTTTGGAATGAGATAAAGACCGACCAAAGTAATTGCCCAAATGACCGAATAAAGAAGAAGTTTGATAAAGTACCGGGCGGCGCCCCAAAAGATCGGAGAAGTGGACGGATGACCTAAACAACCTATGAAGACAGGCCCTAAGACGAATAAAACCCACAAATTGAGGACTTGAAAAAACTTGGCAAAAATAACCGCAAAGCAAACGATGAGTCCCCATATCGCTACACCGCATTTAAGAAGGCCTGCCGAAAACTTGGCTAGATCACTTGATGGAACAGTATTACCCGCTGTCCCAATGTTGGGAGTAGCGGTTCCTATGGATTGAGGAAATTGGATACCGTTTCCTTGAACCAACCCTTGGAGGGATAAGGTCTGGCCGGACCCCGGAATAATCGAAGAAGAGTTTCCAATCGTGTCCGCCCCTTGGCTTATAAGGAGATGAACCAAGGTGGGCATTCCAAGAATAAGAATGATTCCCGACATGGCTTGAAAGAACCGATAGCTGCCCTTTTGGGATTCTCCCGCCGAAACCGCTGAATAGCAGTTATAGAAACCAAGAACAACCAAGCCGAGGGCTACCAAATAAATGAAATTCCAGACTATCCCCTGAACGGTAATGAAGTTTCCCCGGAAGTCATATAAGGACATTTGGGAGACATTGGCCCCACTGTCACTCGTAATGTCAATATTCTGGAATCCCTGCAATACCCCCGAAGTTTGCAATGTGTTTTGGTTATAAACGTAGTACCCCATAGCCGTGACACCGGTAATCGCCAAGGAAAGAGCGGTAGGCCAACCGAAGAGCAAAAGAAAAGACGCTACAAAACCAATAACTAAATTGGGGTCCACAAATCGGTTCCAAAGACCCGAAGACCTTTGGCCGGTGTCGATGACAAATCCTACGATGAGGATAAAAAGTCCCGTTCCGCTGGTGATCTTGAGGATATTGAGAACGACCTGGATGGGATTCGCCGTATTGACCGCGCCCAGGTTATTCAGTAAAGCCGTGTAGGTGTTCGGCGAGGCTAAGTTGGGAATATAGATAAGGAAAGTGCCGATGTATTTGTCGTAAATCCCGAATAACGTCTGTAATGCCCAATTGCCGATCTTGTCCATTCCATTGGCGACCCAATCCGCCGCGTGTTGGGTCATGGAATCAAAAATCCCGTTGGCAACTCCCTGTTCGATATTTTGAACCGACTGCACCTGGGCTTTTTGAAATCCCATGACAACCAAAAGAATGATTAAGAACAAAAGGCACCTTTGGGACATCAGTTGCCCGCCAAAACAGAACTGACAGGCTGTGCGCCATATTGGCCCGCCTTGAGGATAATGACATTGAGGACCACCCCCACCATAAGTATTCCCACAATAGCAAGAACACTTCCCCAAACCCTATCTTTGGCCGTCGTGTCACCCTTACTGGATTCGGCCAAGTGATCCATGACGTTCTTGACGCATTGGAGAATCTTCCAAAGGCCATAGGCATCAAGCAGATAAAGAATGATGGTTTTGACTGGGGACAATTCCGGCATACTCACCAAAGCTTGGGAATAGGCTTGTCCCGCTCCCAAGAAAAGCCAAACTCCTGTTAGCCATATCTTGAATCTCATTTCCTTATTCATACTTCCTCTCCTTTCGTTATTGGGCCGGTGGCGCACTACTGGCGTTGGAGGACCCTTGAGACTGCAATGGCTTCACATTGACATTGCCTAATTGCTGAAGAGAAACACTGGCGTTTTGAGCCATGTTGCTTCCCGTCATGACGTAATTCCCTGTATTGCTCAAACTGCTTACAGAACTGGCGCTAAACGAAGAAGCTCCCATCGTGCTCGTGTTGCCATTGAGCATGGTTGAGCCTGTTGAAATGGCGCCCATAACCGCCGGAGCAAGTTGGGGTACTCCCAACTCCGTCAAAATGGCGGTCACCGCAATCGTTCCTAAAATTCCGCCCAAACTGGCGATAACGGAGCCCACCCCTTGGTTGAAAGCTTGAGCTTGATTGGTTTCCATCTGGCTAGGCTGGTATCCGGGAGCTACATAAGGGGCTTGAACAGCGGCAACCTGAGTCGCCGATTGATCTGCGGTTTGAATATTGCTTGTTTGAAGCGCTTGAGCTTCCTGGTTGTATAGAGAACCGACTTGCTGGAATTGGGGATCATCGCTTTGTTGTAATTGGGTGGAATACTGCTGAAGCTGGCTTGAGCTTTGCGGTGCGTAAGCGGTTCCTACTGTATTTGCTAATTGCTGGCTCAAGACGGAAAGACCCTGCAAGACTTGAGCTTTAACCCAATTGGATTTAGCGGCTTGGTTATATTGATTCGCTGTGAAGAACCTGTTTTTTTTAGCTACAGCCAAACCATACGAATGACGCAAAGCATGAGGGGCTGCGGTCTTTGGCATTTGGGAAAGCATCTTCATGAGCCAGTCCCGAAAATCGATGACATTGGCTTTAACCGCATCTTCGATCTTGGGGTCATCCGGTATTCCAGCGAATAACGGTTGATAAATCATAAAAGTGATAAGCAGGGCTGAAAGAAGTCTTTTCACACGGCCCCCTAAAACAACCGGACGAAAGCAGGGTCACTGTCTTCCGTCACATAAACCGTCAAACCAAAGTCCTTTAGGTAAGGTCGGTTGACACGAATTCGACATTGGAAAGGATTGCCACCAGTGTCATTACCCCTCAAAAAAACTTCTCGGGTGGACTGCCTCTTCAAAAGCCAACCCTGAATGACCTGATCGCTCGAAACATCGATAATAAAGTTGGAACCCATATCTGTAATGACAGCTATCACCTTGGCTTGATCGGTTTCGGCTTGGAAATGATAGGTCTGGGTTTGGAACGGAGTCGCGGTTGGAGTCTCGGATTTTAACTTTTTAACCGGTACCCTTTCCAAGCTAACGGTATCCGGAGATTTATGCTCCATGACCTGTTCAATCGCCCACTGATCATTATCTCGAACGGAAACAAATGGGTTCTCCTGAGCCCAAGCGGCAGATACGGTTATCAATGCCAACGGAATGAAGTTCCTCAAAACGAAACTCCTACATCCGTACTGAAAGTCCAAGTGTTGTAGCTGGTTGAAGAAAGAGGAACTTCCAAACCATCAGTCTCATTGCCCGGTCCAATTGGCACCGGCAACGCGGTATTGATATTTGATTGGTTAAGTCGAGCGAACGTGAAATCGTTCATTGAATTTGTGATATTAAAATTGATGAAAACCGATCTAACCCTCATCCGCACACGACCATATAAAGATTGTTGCGGCAAGACTCCCAATGTTGGGTTGATGCCGTTACCGCCCGTAAACGGGTTATTAGGGTTGTTTCCTACTGGCAGTTGGGCTTCGATAATGATTTGATCGAGTGAAAAGAAATCGAGTGTTAAAAGGTGTGATAACTTGATTCCCAAAGCCAAAGCGCTCGTATCGGCCACGTCTCCTGCACTCTGAACACCGTATTCCAAATAAAGATCATAGTTTTTTGAGATGTTAACGTCGCCACAAAGTGAGTAAGTGAGGTTTCCGCTAGTTGAACTGTATTGATAAAAATCAGACGAGCTGGCACCTAGGTTGAAAAGAGTGATAATTCTCAAATCATCGACATCAAGCTTCATCCGGGCTTGACCCAAGAAAAAACCTTGGGAACCGTCTATCACCGCATTTTGAGTGGAAAAGAGTGATGGAAAATAGAAGAAACTCAAGGATGTCGGCGGGCTGGAAACACTCTTGTAGTCCTCCACACCAAAGAAGAACTTAAATGGTATGTAAACCTTAATACCATCCAGCCGCCTTTCCCCCATCAAGGGGTAACGGCCAAAGAAATGAGTAGTGCTAAGAATATCTGACAAATCCATCCGTCCAACCCGTATCTCAATCCAAGGTTCCGAAAGAGAGATATTCGCCTCCCGAAGTTCGAGTTCACCCATATCGTCCGAACTGGAAAAGGGTTTGATGAACCGAACCTTCCCCGTGGCCGAAACCTCGTTTTCATCCAGCTTACGGACCGACGAAAGATCGAACAGTGCGTAAGCCGGGTTGTTAGAGGCGTCGTTGGAATAATGAGCTACGACATTCGTATCTACCGTTTTTGAATCCTCTGTAATATCCGGTGGAGGAACCCATTTATTCTTGGATTCCACAAAAGATGTAGCGGTCGGGCTTGGTGTCGCGGTAGGTGTCGGCGACTTCGTTTGAGCCAAAACCGAAGTAGTTACGAATCCAAGTATCAAGACAAGGGTTGTTTTCATGTGCGCGGCCTCAGTAATTAACACTGATGAGTTGAACAGACCCTGAGGTCGGAACCGCCACCGTATTATTTTGCCCACGACAAGAACAATTCAGAGCTCCCCATGTCGCGCCGCTATAAACCGTACAGTTGTACGAACCCGGTCCAAAACCGATTGAACCTCCTCCGCAGTTAGCGCCTGTTGTGTTTCCATTGGGTGTCTGGAACTGGCTGTAACAACAATCCCCCACGTTCAATGACACTTGAACCGACACGTCATATGAACAGGCATTCGAAGTTGAAACAGTCAAAGTTCCATTGACGATGCCAACACCATTACCGTCATTACAAAAATTGTTATTGAGGCCAGTCGTGTTCCAAGTCACCGTGATGTTGGATGTGAAAGCCTTTGAAATCGTCTGTTGGGAACTAACAGCCCTGACATATCCGGTAGAATCCGTCAGGGTTACTGCAAAGTTCGGTGCTTGATCTACGCAATTATTGGCAATTACTGTCACCGAACCCGTATCGGCACTTCCATAACCCAAAGTAGCAGGCCCACCGGACCCGCTCCAATTCGTCGGAAAACCCGAAAAAGCTAATGTTGCTGGGACAAATAAGTTCCCTGGCTGGCTGTAAACCGTGTTGAAGGTATAGGGAGAACCTGGATTCGTGGATGTAAAGGACTCTGGCACTGTGGGCGTTAGATAAACCGCCGCACCGGCAGTATTGAAATTAGCCGTTTCACTGGCAACCGAGACGGGCATGGTGATGGTCGAAGGTGCATATGGGAAAGGCGTTTGGGCCGGGACAATAAAAGTCCAGTTTCCGAGTTCTAAGTACGGCGGATTGAAAGACGCCGTTCCACTAGCGGTTGTCGCCTGGCTGTAGACGGTCACTCCAGAGGGCGGAATGGCCTCAACCATAACATTTGGGACACCAGTGCCTTTGTCTTCCACGAAAACATTAACCGGCCCAATTACGTGAACTACAGGAGTCGGGGTATAGGTATAAGTTGGGGTCGGGGAGAAGGGCAAATCATACGGAGTCGATGGACCGCTATTTTTACAGCCATTCGTACAGGCGATCACCGCAACACAAAAAATAAATAAATTTAGTCCGACGACAAAACCTTTTTTCATATTCAAAACTCCGAAAAATCAATTTGCACTTTCGGAAGAGATTTTGAAAAAATAAATGAATTAAAAAAAGGACCGTATATAGACCTTTTTGTGAAAATGACACCGAATCATCATGAATACATGAACGAGGAATGGATTGAAGCAGTAATAAAAAAAGTTAATCGAAGAATCGGTGAAATTAGGCGCGAGAAAGGAATGACCCAAGCGCAGTTGGCGGAAATCTTAAATCTTGAAACAAGATACTTTCGAAGATTCGAAACATACCGAAATATGACTTTGCGAAACTTATTCCGATTTACGGCGGCATTGGATTGTGAAATTGTTGATTTTTTTCACGAACCTAGAACAAACGGGAATGGGCGGGGTCGCCCGAAGAAAAAGGGAAAAGGATAATTACAAAAACTCCACTTTTTATGATTTTTAAACTTCATTCGCTGATACAGGTTGAAAGATAAAACTTCGTGCTCGTCGAAAAGCATTAAAAAATAACGAATTATCATTTACTCTATTTGTGCCCAAAGATAATTTTTCAAGTCTTTCTATTTTATCTCCATCCAAATAACAAAAACTTTGGGGAACTGTCATTTCTTTATCAAGCTCATTGAGTAAAACTGGCCGCGAGAATCGAACCGCCGACTTAACTACAATTCCACAAGCTTCTTCATTATTGGCGTAATACTGCATGTAGTCTTTGTGCTCAATGACGCCCTGTTTACCAAACTGATTCCACAGCGATCTTGGACTTTGACGAATGACGGTCGCGACGTCGAAGTATCCAACTATCTTTTTCACAGGCATGGTTGAATAGAGATAAACACGAGTCACATGGTCAGGAAACTGGGGTTTACGGAACTCAATACCCTTTTCCCCATCAAGGATTGCTTCGGCGTAACGGTTGTAGATAGAGATTAAAACGTTGGTTGAAGGCCCGTTGCTTGTCTTACCCATGTAGCACTCCCGTTTTTAATCTTCTGAATCGCCTGCGGATGTTCTTTTACAACCTTGTTTTTCTTTAAGTCCTTTAGCGGAATACCAGGCTTAATGATTTTAACAAGCCTGAACTTAATCGCCAACGTTTCCGTTTGACACATAGACTCAATGTCATCATATGAATAAACCGTTCTTGTTCTCACATATTCAGCAACTTCATCTACTGACGAAGAAGTAATGAATTCCTCTACGATCCCAACCGCAGTAACCGACTTATGGTCTTCCGACCGATAAAACAATAGATTATCACCAGGTTTTAACTGTCTTGTTGGCGAATGGCATAAATAGGCTTTCTTGATGCTGTTTCCGCAAGGATGTTGACCAGGAAACAATTCCGGTTGATCTTCGTACTCGGGAAACAAAAGCTTGTGAAACTCTGGCTGAATTGGAACGATATGTGTATCGTTTCCCTCAAACTTGGTTGCTGCCGGGCCAAAAATCACATGAAAATTTAGTGGGTCTACCGAATCATATTCGGCATGGGTGTAAGTAAATCGCTTTGCCAGAACTACCTGAGAACCTTCTTTGATAATTTGAAAACCAAAGATTTGAAATGTTGTAATTAATCGTTCCTTATTTGGATGTGCCGTGACAAACATTGAATCGTATTGGTTACGCACCGCATAATCAAACACCGATTTAAACAACAACTCACCATATCGATTATCCGCGTACTCCTCAGCTATTTTAAAGGTACAAAGTTTTAATACCTTCCCCTGAAGTTCAAATGCCCCATCTTCTCTATTCAGGATAGCTAAACCAATGTACTTGCTGGCTGCCTTATCTCGAATGACATAACAATGTCGGTGTTCCGTCTTGCACTTTTGCAACCAAGGATCAAACTCCGCCCCGTAATCTTCCCGAAGACTATTAAATATCGGGTCATTCTCGTTCAACGTATATGCTTCTGTAGCTTCAACAGCCGGAAGTGGTTCATGGACTTTATCAAACAGGTCTTTTAACGAGGCCACCATTTCAGGCAACCGCAATACCTTGGCCTGCAATCCAACTCTGATAGCTTTTCGATGGATATTCTCATCATCAGTGACCAACCGGTCAACAGCGTTAGCACTCAAAGCGACAAGCAAATTGATATCAACCCAATCATTACTCGATTGATCCGGAACATCTAATGGTGGTAGCGGCCTTTGAATAATCGTTGGAGGGTTTTTTAACTGACTGTATTTCCCTATTAATTGTCGACGAAGATCGGCGCGGGCAGTATTTTCATCTCGATCAATATCCTGTCGAATGAAGGGATGCACGAACAATTCATAGCCAGCCTTACCAGCCAGTTGATGGAATTCCCTGGCGGTCGCAGAACCCGGCTCCAGATCACCAGCGGAAGCCGGTTCAAGGGGAATTACTATGTTGGTGTCGATAAGAATCTTCAATTAAACGCCGCCCTCAAACTATACCCCCCTGAATAAAACCATCTTTATTACCTCATTGATTAATTATTCCCATTCCTTATTCTTAAAACCAAGTTTAGGTACATTTTCAGATACCGCTCGTTTGATTTGATCCGAAACCCCCTGTGGGAATTCGGCATGGATTTCCACAGTTACTGTCACCACCGCATTGGGGTCTGATGTCAGAACATTGATAATCTCTTCGGACAACTGTACCATTCTCATTTTTGCGGTATTCGGATTAACCTCAGCGGAACCATGAAATGATTTCGATTTAGCATTTACCTTTAACTGTTCCCCAGGTTTTCCAATCACCAAACTACCCGCATCATGTTTTTCACCAACGGGGATATTGCTGGTCGGGTCTCCCGTTGGGTAAACCGGAACATCAATCTTTTTATTACTTGCTTCGTATTCCTTCGCAACTTGCAGTTCTATAAGCAGTAATGTGTCATCAACCTGTATGTTCGAATCACCCAGTTTAAAACCTTCGTAATTCGTTCCGTTTACACCATAAGCGGTGCCAAAGAAATCCTTTGAAGATGCACCTTTGATTATTGCTTGCGCCAAAACCTCACGACTTTTCAATCGCGGCAGATATAGGTAACGCTGTGTATCTTCCCAAAAAACCAAAGCCCCCACCGCAGGTTTATCAGCCTTCCAGTAGAGTTCCTTTAATTTTGTTCGCAAATGAATTGGCGACCAGGTTGCAATAACAAGTTCGTTTTCAATACAAACACGTTCCATTTCGCTACCTAAAGTTGAGCCGCTAGTATTTAGAGTAAAGGCTTCGACATGTGATTTTGCATCTGTTGGTGATGATTGTGATGGGCAAAGTAACCATCTGTAACATTCCCTCGCTACCTTCGGCAATACGTCTTCTGCAGTTTGAAGTTCTTTTTCCGCTTGGTTCTTTTGGAGCATATCAATATTAAGCCGTTGGTTTTTCACATCATCCACGATTGATTCCCAAGCCAATGCCACACGAATACAATCACGAAGCCTGGTTAACGACCCAGCATCCGGGGCTAAAAACAGAAGTCTATTTCCACGGTAACGCGGTTTTTGTCCATTATTCTTTGCATAATCTTGAACAGCTTCAAAAGCTGGTCTTTGTTCTTCTCGTGAATAAACTTGTTCTGGCGGAAGCAAAATCAAACGGAGAGCACTATCGTCAGGCACATCTGCGTTCGGAGTGAAAATATGAACACCATCGAAAAATGCAGTGCCAGTTACTTTTTTTAATACTTCTGCCATCTTCCCACGAACTTCATTTTTATCTTCAAAACGTTTCTTGCGATCTTCCATTTCACGTCGTAAATTGGCTCGGGTATCAAACCAGAATCGGGTCGTATCCTGAGCCTTATCTCCAGAAGCATTTAAATAATGTAATCGATCTACTAAACGATTCAGAGCATCCGAATATGTAGATGCAGTTTGACCAGGTTGAAGACAGCCAAGAAGTATACGTGCCCGATCAACGCCGCGAATACCGACCTTTGTTGAAACTGATGATGGTGCGCTGCCTAAAAATATGGTTCTCGCAACTCGCCGTGCAGCATTAACAGCCCCAAAACGTGGTTCTTTATTTTCCAATTCTGTTGTTTCGGCCCGTTCCCCATCCACATCCCTATCAACCACTGGATCCCAACCTGCGTTCAAATAATAGGTTAATTCGTTTCGAGTGTTGCCGTCATGCAAAGGAATACTACCCGGCATTATTAGCAAGTCTTTGTTGTCGTCTTTCCAAAGACGATAAATTACTTTTGCCATCAATTTCAAAACGCCACGAGTTCTTTGGAAACCATCGATTGTTGTCCAATCTTCATAAAGCCGATCGAAGATTTCAGGGTGTATAGGGTAAGCCTGGGTTAGGCGTTCAAAATATCTAGACTCGTGTGTCTCCGACGGCATTTTGGAACCTTCGGCAACATAAATTTCAATAAATGCTTTGCAAACTTCATCGCGGTTCTTTAAGTCACGTAATGGTTCAAAAAGACGTCTTCTTACAATTTCAAAAGCTTCCTCCGTTGCGACAGGTTTCCATAAGGCTTGAATTCGGCCTAAAGTCTTCTCAAGTGCTTTAAGGGTTGATACACCACGTTGACTACCAGCTTCTATCTCAGATTCAGGCAATGACGCTAAAACAATAGCGTTCGGTACCATTTTTACAGCTTCAGTTAGGGCTTGGACAAATGAAAGATTACTGTCGTAGGTACCACCACTTAAAACCTGCCCCTCCGGAAACTGACGTATGTAAGCCACCAATTCATCAATTAAAACAACACAAGGTGCATAACGCTCTAAGAGCGCCTTCAATACGTCTTTACCCGGCGAGGTTGCACTTACATCCGCTTCTTTAACCATCGCAAAAGCTTCTTCGCCACCTAATTGCCAAGCAAGCTCGCCCCACAAAGTATGAATGGTCTGCTTAGCATGCTTCCATGCTTGTCCAGGGGCATGAGCCGTACCATCCAAGACAACAACTCGTGCCTGTGGCATATCCAACAACCCAGCTTTTTTTATTAACTCCGGAACTTCCAGCAAATCGCTTAACGGGCAGGTTCTGGTAGCTAGATGATAGACCGCTAGCATTGTGTGAGTTTTACCCCCACCAAATGCAGTCTGAAGTTGTATTACCGGATCCCCACCTTTTCCCGCTAAACGTTTTGCAACGGAAGTTAGAAGAAGACCCATTCCTTCAGTAATAAAGGTGCGTTGAAAGAAAGCTACAGAATCCTGATAATCTTTGCCGGCCTTTCCATTTCGTACAGCTGTAATGTCCGCAGCAAACTCGGACTGCAAGAAGGTTCCTTCCAACACGTCCTTATGCGGAACAGCAATTTCTCTCCAGGGTTTCATAATCATTCTCCAAAAATATTAAGCTGTCCTTCATTAATGGTGCGGCTGGCAGAAACTTCAATTCCACTCCAACTTGTAATTAATTCGTTATACGCTCTAGCATCATCAGCCCAACCGTTTCGTTCACAAAGAGTATAAAGCCTATATGCAAGTTGCCGCACCGACTCTATCTGTCCATTGTTTTTTCCTAACATAATCCCAGCTGCAGTCTCACCATCTTGCTTTAGTGCTCTTATTAACTGGTGCAGTGTTTCCCATATTGGATTTCGGGCATCTCCGTTAGGCGTCCATTCATTAGGATATTCAACCCACTTACGCAAACGAACTTTACCACTTCCCGATTCCACTATTCCGGCTTCTTTGATACCTTCCACACTAGTTCCCTTTGAACGAGCTATATTGTCCGCATCTCCAAATTTTCCGGTTTCCCAACCATGCTCTTCAAACCACTGTAAACAAAACTGTGAATCTAAATCCAAATCATCCCCGGCCAAATATCTATTTATAAGTCGCAGTGCGGTCTGAACTGTCATCGTTGTGCCATCAGCTTCAAGGACAGACGCATATTTAGAAAATATCGCCATTCCCGGGCCTATTATTGCTTGTGAAAGATCCGCTGGTCTAACCGGGCTTTGGTTATCTGAGCTGCCTTTAGTCATTTCATCTAATGCCTCTGGCAAAACTTGATTGAGTTCTCTTAAAAAGCCGCGGCGGTCTATCGTGACAGCGTTTACGTCCCGCTGCCTACACACTAAAACAATGCTTGAGGCCAAAGCATTTGCACCCATACCACGCATCCGAAACTCTTGTTCACTGCGTAATGGCCACGTGCCGACAATAGAAAACCCAGCTTTTATAACAGCCGTTAGAAACGTATCCCAACCAGTTGAAGAAGTTCCAGAATCATCATTTGTCTCGGATTGTTTGAAGGCATAGTAGATAGTCACAGGAGCTGCCGGGTGAGCCCTTTTTGCAATGTTCTTAAGAAACTGGGTCATCCCGTCCATGAAGAAAAGCTGGGCTTCATCATCTCCGCCATGGCGACCTGGTGTCGCAACTAATTCTTCGTCTTTAGGAACTGTAATTGTTGCAAGCAAATTAGGAAAAGTTGTTTTCAATGTCTTACGAAGCCATACGTAGAAGAAATCAGAAAGATCTGCGTATCCAATGTTCGAATAATACGGTGGATCTGTGGAGATAAACTTGTCTTGGGAAATATCCTGATTTTGAGCGTCGGCCTGTTTTACATGTCCTGAATTTTTCCAAACAAGGGTCTCCATACAATCAGCTATATATTCGACAGCAGGATAAAATCCTCCTACAACGCTCTCCAAGACATTTGCTTCAGCAAAGTCCCATGTCATTCTTATTGTTTGACTCCCAAACAGATTCATAATCTTTTCGTTTGTAGAACCCCACCTGCTCAACGAGTTGGAGAAGTCGGCACAACGATCAACAGCAAATGCCAAATATAAACCCAATGCCTCCGAATAGGCCGTCGCACCCTTACCTTTATTCTCTAATTTAATTCCGTCATTCACAAAACCTGCAGAAACGGCATCGTCGAATGCTTTTACTTTTGCAGCTTCAACTAAATCCGAAAACGTGGAAAGACTTAAAAGTTGTCTAGGTGTAAACAACTGATCCCATTTAGACATTCCATAATTCCCAATTCGAAATCCCAAAGCCTGTTTAAAAAACTCAACTTCAGGTTTCCAACTTGGTTGAACTGCATTCGCTATTCGTTCTGCTTCTGAATTAGGTGGTAAATAAATTCTGCTACGTTTCCCACTTACAACAATGGCAAGTAATTTAAATTTGATTCTTCCAGCCTGTCCCTCCGCTCTAATGTATTCTGCCCCGATTGGAACCCCAGATAAAATGCACCTGAAATTGGCACCTTTACCGCTTGCTTTTGTACCAATATTTGCATCATTCGGGATATTACCAGTTTTCACTTCGAACCTATAATTCGTTCCGTCAATAACAGGATGAACGTAAGCTTCTTTACCTTTTTTATTCGTTAGAACAAATGTAGACACAAGTGGTACATCAATGTTTGAGAATGCCGGATTCGGACTCTTAACTGTTCTTGCCCAAAGCCAAGCAATTACTGGCAGTTCTTGTCCCAAAAGTGGTTTCAATTCAGGCCGAATAGATACGATATCTGCGGAAATTAAAACCGGAGGATAATTTGTTCCAATGTTTTTTTTTGCTTCATTCAATATCCATTGCCCATAACGGCGAACATCTTCCACCAATCCGGACGGGCCACTCCATTGAGTCTCTAATCCAAGCTGGTTACTAGAACTGCCTGTCGGCCCGATGGGAATCTGGTCTCGAAATCGAGCTGGAATCTCAATTACTGCCTTATTTATTAGTACTGCCACCGGGTTTAAATCTGAAGCGAAAGAATCCAAACCCAGACGTTGGGCTTCAATTGGTATCGCACCACCTCCTGCAAAGGGATCATGAATTCCCGGGATTATCTCAGCATTAAATAATCTAGCGGCCTCGGGATGATCTTTGTTTAATTCACAAACTTCCTGCCATGATTTAAGAATTTCGGCCCGTGCTTTATCTAGGACATTATCGTTCTTGCTATTCTCCCATTTCACTAATTCTCCAATAATATCGAAAAGACGTTTGCGACTAGAGGCCCAAGATGCTTTTAGATGGTTTGGCGGCACTTCTCCATGATGTTCAAGTTCCCACTTCCAAGATGGATCATTCACCAATTGGGAAAAAATCACAGCCCTTGCTGCGGCTAAAGGACGACGTGCCCACCAAAGGTGAATCCCTCTAGGATGGGGACCGATGCCTGGCATTTTTTCGTATGCACAAGCTTCATTAATTGCATCGAGTGGCAATGCAACTTCGATTAGTTTTTTAGGTGTTTTGACAACAGATTCCACAATTAGACTTTCTGTGCGCGTTCAAGCAACGCTTTTAAATCAAAATTAATTGACGACACACCCCAACCAGGTTCTTCTTTAAAAGGATGTTGAATGTAATGAGGGCCATCAACCACGTCCTCTTCACCAACCAAAACAATAGCTAAATAATATTTATCTCCCTGATTCCAAGAATGGAATATTTCATTATAAGTTACAGTAACCGTATCCGCGTCTTCCGTCCTTCCCTTAACCTCGATATGCCTTGTATCGGATTGCTTGCCATTTAAAGCAGGAGGATAGGACGTTAAATCCCAACCGCACTTATCTTTAGATACGTCAATGACTTTACAACCCCTTGCTTCCTCTGCGCGAGTCACCGCCGCCATTGCCAATTGTTCAACACGACTTCTGGCTTCAGTATCCGCAGAAAAAGTTTGTGATTTATTTTTACCACTTTGCAAACGTTGAAGTAACCCAATTGGAACGACAAGGGCACCACCTAATACCACAGGTGTTGCATTAACTACATGTCGCATAGCTTGAAGTTCTTTTTTACGTCCTTCAAGTCGGCTCTCAAGTTCGCTCACCATGCGTCTGGCATTTTCCAGGTTTAGGCGTGTATCTTTTCCTGCGTTTTGATCTTCTTTTAATTTCATCCAACGATCAGACCAGAAGTCGATTTCCTTGGTTAATCGCTCATGAACCGCCGCTAAAGTCTTATCCACGTGCGCAATACGACGGCCAGCAACTTCTCCAAAATGTTCCGGAACCAATGTTGCTGCCGCCAAGGACAACGCCCTTTGTTCTTGGTCAGCCTTAATCCACGAAGCTGAAAATAGATTCTGTAATAATGGCCTATCATCTGACTTGAGCGGTTCTAAATCCAAATGGGGAGCCCATCCCGCAAAACTTGCACTACCATCGGCTTTAACCCTAACAAACTGCAAACGCTTCGATATAACCATTCCATTACCGTCTTTGATTTCGTGGGTAAGTAAGAATAAAAGTGAAGCATCTTCACCTTGATCTGACGGATCCACAAAAACCGCACCCTGACGTAATAGGTTTGCGTGTTGTTCAAGAATGATGTCACTAACCGACATCATGAGCGGATGACCAGGGTGAAGCATGTTGGCAAATGGGGCACCTGGCAAATCGAGTGGATGGACAGCTTCTTTGGTAAAACAAACGCGTTCGTAGCGTTTCAATACTGGGGCTTGATCACGAACATTTCGACCAGTGATGCGGCGGTCTCGTTCACGAATAGAGGCAGGCACATGTGTTATTTCAAAACGATCCGCTTCACGAACATGCATATTGCCACCCAAAGAACCAAATGCTTTGGTGAAATAGGATTTAACAAAATAAGGTTGTAAGCGCCTAGCCTCAGCCTTCTCCATATCCTCACGAACCTTATAAAGTCGGTCAGGTGTCATGGTTTCATGGGTCAATGCATTACGATCTAGGATTTCTTTCAGCCTAGTACGATCCATAGCGTTATCGATTTTTTGGGTTAGTCGTGCCCTAATTTCAGGTTGATCCCCATACCGAATGGCTTCCATTAACAAGTCTTTTAAACTTACCCCTTCAAAAACTTCACCTAATATGTCAAAGACTCTGCCTTTAAGAGCAGCACTCTCAACTTCCAGTTTCTGTAACAATCTATGATAGACATCGCCCTCACGCGTTTCTTTGGCTACAAGGTTCCATAGATGGCAAACTTCCTGTTGGCCGATGCGGTGAATACGACCAAAACGTTGCTCAAGCCGATTGGGATTCCAAGGCAAATCATAATTAACCATCAAATTGGCATTTTGTAAGTTGACGCCTTCGCCTGCCGCATCAGTCGCTACTAACACACGGACATCTGGATCTGATCTAAAGAGGGCCTGTATTCGACGTCGTTCATCCCTATGTGTAGCACCGGATATAGTCACAATTGCTTCTTGATTACCCAGCACACCAGCAATTCTCTCGTGAAGATAATTAAGTGTGTCTTTGTGTTCAGAAAATATAATTAATTTACGCTGACGGCCACCTGCATCTTTCATCTTGGGATCGTTTTGTAGCAGTTTAGATAGCTCATCCCATTTACGATCTTGACCAGAACTAACCACTTCTTTGGCTTGTCGTTCCAGAACTACCAAGGTTCTAATTTCAGACTCCAATTCAGCGATTGTCTGAGCCGCTGTTGCCTGATCGACCATCTCTTCTTCTAGTGTTTCTTGTTCACCGGCATCCAGATCGTCATCATCCTCTGGAATATCATGCAATGTTTCGGCCAATGGTCGGCGTTCACCTATTTTTTCTTCTCGCAAGCGGCGCTCTAACCGTTCTTTACGTCTTTTGAGTGATTGATATATGGCTTCCGGGCTGGAAGCTAAACGACGTTGAAGAGCGGTTAGGGCAAATCCAACTGAGTTTCTGCGTGTTCCTTGAAGTTGATCTACTTTACCCATTTCCGTTTTAACGTATTCGGTAACATCGACATAGAGGGCAGCTTCTAAATCGGATAGTTTGTAATTAACCGTATATGCCTTACGCTCTGGAAAAAGCGGAGTGCCATCAAACTTGAGCAACTCTTCCTTGACCATGCGGCGCATCAAATCGGAAGTATCAACTTTGTGAACACCATCGCGAAACTTACCATAAAAACGGTCAGAATCGAGAAGTGAAAGGAACAATTGAAAGTCTTCTTCTTTTCCATTATGAGGTGTGGCTGTCATCAACAAAAGATGTCTGGTATTTGCACCTAGTTTCTCAGCAAATTTAAACCGGCCTGTTTTTTGTAGTTCCTTACCATAGAAATGGGCTGATAGTTTGTGAGCTTCATCGAACACCACCAAATCCCATCCAGCTCGACAAAGCTTTTCTTGAAGCTCATCGTTTCTTGCCATTTGGTCAAGTCTCACAATGACTTGATCGTGATCGCCAAACGGATCACCACTGGGCGAGTCTTGTTCTAAGGCTGTCGAAAAGATTCTGAATTCCAAGCCAAATTTCTCAAACAATTCATCCTTCCACTGTTCCACCAAACTTCCCGGAGCAACAATCAAAATGCGTCTGGCATCTGCACGCATGATCAATTCCCGAATATACAAACCAGCCATAATGGTTTTACCGGCTCCCGGATCATCAGCCAGAACAAACCGCAACGGTTGTCGAGGCAACATGGATTCATACACGGCTGTAATTTGGTGAGGTAGAGGTTCTACATTTGATGTGTGTACTGCCATCATAGGGTCAAATAAAAAGGCGAGATCCATACGTTTAGCTTCAACTGCTAACTTGAAAGAATCCGGATCGCCGTCAAATGACCATGGACGTTCATTGGTAGCCAAAGCAATCGAGGATTCTTCCGTTCTATTGAGTAGACGATCTTTTAATGAACCATCTGGCTTTTTGTAGATGACCTGTACAGCACCCTCACCCATAGGAACAACAGCCATAACATTACAAACAATTTCGGGTTCGAGACCAATGATTGATTGACCAACTTTAATATCTTCAAGATGCAAAATGATGCCTCACCATAGGTTTATAACAGTAATTTAAGGCCGTTAGTTTCAGCCAGAACAGGGATAATTCTACCCTTTCATCAACAAAAACTCGCCTTCATTTATGCCTTAACTGTTAGTAATTCGTTCCATCGTGTGGTGTATCTAAATGACCTATGTTCAAAGCGGGTTCTCCAAGCCTTATCAATGCCTTCGGCTAAATAACGTAAGCGACCCGCGCCAAAGACTCGATTCACCTTATCTAAAGCACCCATCAATTGAACTTGCTTCTCCCTGTCCTTTTTGATGAACAGGTTCTGTTGAATTCCTTGTAAACGGCGCTCCAATACTGTGACGGTCTGAGGCCCTCAAAGGGCGGTCGAAAAGTGTGACACTCCCCGAATTTACCGG
>OLLS01000076.1_pt1 | contig 51296 bp, 52 predicted proteins | sample 1604631 | NCBI WGS metagenome assembly OLLS01 (sample SAMEA104055725, study PRJEB20765) | soil metagenome | biome: Arctic tundra; feature: Polygonal ground; material: soil | place: USA | collected 2011-09 | depth 0-0.5 m | reverse complement strand
CCAAGATTCAACGGGCGAACCGGAACATTCAACGGACGACCTCCAAGATTCAACGGGAAAACCGGAATATTCAACGGACGACCACCAAGATTCAACGGGCGAACCGGAACATTCAACGGACGACCTCCAAGATTCAACGGGAAAACCGGAATATTCAACGGACGACCGCCAAGATTCAACGGGAACCCGGTTTGTGCCAACGGGAGCCCGACTAATACCCCCTAAACCCGGCCCTGACACCTAAACTCCGGCCTATTCGTCCTGACCCAAAGGGTTATCCTCCCAGACAGGGGTGAAGGCCAAATTACCCTATACGTTCAGGGCGCCAGGCTCTATATTTTCATTCCCGGTAACGGGCTTTTAATTCAAAAACGGAGAAAGTTATGCGTTTCATGATATTGGGTTTGTTTTTACTGGTTTCCACGGCGGCCATGGCGAAAGACTTTACGATCGCCACTGTCAATTTTGACCGGGTTTTTAACACCTATCCGGGCACGGTGACGGCCCAGAAGAAGTTGAGCGATCTGATTCAGGAGAAGCAGGACAGCCTGAACGACGAGCAAAAGATCGTCGCCGCGCTTCAAACCGAGCTCAAAGACTCCACTTTGTCCGCCGCGGACAAGAAGAAAAAAGAAAAGGAAATCAAAAAGAAACAGCAGGCGTTGCTGGATGAAAAGAACGACATGCAGGGCGAGCTGGAGAAACGCAAGCAGGAAATGATGCGCGAACTGGTGGCCGAAGTGAACGACATCATCTCCAATACGGCGATCAAAGAGAATGTGGACATGGTGGTGGATAAAAACAGCGTCCATTACATGAAAAACGCCAACGATTTAACCGACGAAATTTTGAAGGGTTTTACGAAGTAGGAACCGGGTAATTAATCGTTTTTCAAGGTTTCAATTTGTAGGATAATTAGTCCTGGTTGTAAGCCGGGGTGGGGCGTGGGGTTAACATTTCTGCTGAGCGGAGAGAAAAATGATCATTCGAAAAGAATCCAAAGGTTCCCAATTTTTGAAGGAGGTAAACCTCTTCGAGGGCTTGGATAACAAAACCATCAATCAGATTTTTACCCTGGGCCTGATCCAGAATTTTGAAAAGGGCGATCTCGTCATCCGCGAAAACCAACCGGGGGGCAATTTTCATATCATGATTCGCGGCAAGGCCGAAGTGGTGAAGACGGTCAAAGGAAAATCCAAAGGAAAAGTGCTTTCCAAATTGCACCGGGGTTCGGTTTTCGGCGAAATGAGCGTTTTCGACGGGGCTCCCTATTCGGCTTCCGTGAGGGCGACGGAAGACTGCGACATCCACATTATCCGCGGTTCGGATTTTAAAACATTCCTGGCGGCCAATCCCAAACTGGCGGTGGGCATTCTCTCCACCCTGATTACTTCCATTTCCAACCGGCTGCGCCGCACCAATATCGCTCTTTCGGCGCTGGGCAAGGCCAACTAAGAGTACCCTTTTAAACCTTTTTCTTTTGAGATTTAGTGGATCGAAATGAAGACGTAAAAAGGGCACGAGACTAATTTTTATCACTCAGGGGGAAAATATGGCCATCCGAAAAAACAAATCCGCGCCCGACTTTTTAAAAGAAGTCAGCCTCTTTGACGGCATTCAGGACAACGCCCTGAGCCAGATTTTTAAACTGGGCAAAGTGGCCAATTTTAGGGCGGGCGACATAGTGATTAAAGAAGGCCAGCCGGGCGGAAATCTTTACATCGTGATTAACGGCCGGGCTGAAGTGTCCAAAAACTTAAAAGTGCCGGATAAGCGCAAATACCTGGCGGATATCAGCCGGGGTTCCCTATTCGGCGAAATGAGCGTTTTTGACGGAGCCCCCTATTCGGCCACGATCAAGGCCCGGGAAGATTTTTCGGTTCACGTCATCAGGGGCGAGGATTTTAAAAAATTCCTGAAGAAAAACCCCGATCTGGCTTATGAAGTTTTTTGCACCCTGATCAGCCTCATCTCCAGCCGTTTACGGCGCACCAACCTGGCATTTTCACTGATGGAAGTTTGACCGGGGTTCAGCGACCCTGTCCCATTCAATTTCTATTTTAGCTCTCGAAACCGGCCTAATTCCCACCGCAGAGCCGATGGCAGATCGGGATAAAGAAACTCAAAACCTTCCCGGGTCAACCGGGCCGGGGTGACCCTCTGGCCTTCCAGTAAAAGCGCCTCGCCCATTTCGCCGAATAAAAGCTTTACAACGAAACCCGGCAGGGGAAAGAAGGTAGGTCTTTTTAAAACCCGGCCCAAAATTTGGGTGAAGTCCCGATTGGTCACGGCTCCCGGCGCGGTCGCGTTCACGGGGCCCGACAAGGCCGTGTTATGGATGGCATCGTTAAAAATGCCGACCAGGTCTTCCAGCGCTATCCAGCTCATCCATTGATTGCCGCTGCCGATGACGCCTCCGGCGCCCATCAAGGTGGGCAAAACCATTTTGGGCAGGGCCCCGCCCCTGGCCGAAAGCACGATGCCAGTGCGGATATTGACCACCCGGATGCCCGACCTTTCCGCCGGTTGGGCCGCGTCTTCCCAGGCCTGGCACACGTCAGCCAGAAAACCTTTTCCCGCCGGGCTATCTTCCGTCAAGATTTCCCCGCCCCGGTCGCCGTAAAAACCGATCGCCGAGGAGGAGATGAAAACTTTAGGGGGGGTTCGGAGCGAGGCAACGGTATGGGACAAAAACTTGGTTCCGGCGTCGCGGCTTTCCATGATCCGTTTTTTTCGGTCGTCGGTCCAGCGGCCCGCTCCGATGTTCTCGCCGGCCAGATGGATGACCACGTCGGCGTTGTCCACCGAGTTAGGGTCGATCTGTCTCTCTTCGGGATTCCAAAATATCTCGCTGCCTTTGGGCCGCCGCCGGACCAGGGCGCGGACCTCGTGGCCGCCGCCGGTTAAAAATTGCGTCAGGGCGGTGCCGATCATGCCCGAAGCGCCGCTGATGATAATCTTTAGCGGACCTTTTTCCGCGAAGGGCGTCAGGCGCTTTAAATCATTTTGGGTCCGGGTGTGGCGAAAGGTGAAAGTTCTTTTTAATTTCTCGGCGATGTACCCGCCGGCCACGATGTCGCCCAGAGGGCCCAGGAGCGCTTTATATTCCACGCGATCGGTTAATCGGCTGGTTTTTTCCGTGAGGGATTCAAACTGGTGGGTGTGAACCCATTTGGCAAAGGGGCCTTCGACTTGGGTATCCCGAAATTCTTTTCCGTCAATGAAGTCGTCATGCACCGCCACCCAGCGGATATGCCAAAAGCCCTGTTTCATGCGCAGGACAATACGGCTTCCATTGGTGATGGTGCCCGTTTTTTCCAGGACCTGGACATTTTCCCAGGGAGGGACCAGCCGCTCAAAAGCGTAGGGGCCCGTATGCCAGGCAAAAAGCTTTTCCGCCGGCGCTTCCACCACGGATTTTTTTTCGAATACAGGCATCTTTTCACCTCGGGAAAGGATCTTCAGTCTTTGAGTCTAGGGAACCCAGTGTTTTATTGATAGTGGACGTCCTAAAAACCGAGGAAGAACCACTCAAAAGCGCCTTCCCTACTTTGGTACAATGAAGATACATTATCCGGCGGGTATTAAATTCCTGATTCAAAGGGGTGAATTATGCGTTATCGCTTTCTGGGGAAGACGGGATTCAAAATCAGCGAGATTGGCTTTGGCGCCTGGGCCATCGGCGGCAGTTTATGGGGGCCGCAGGACGATAATGATTCCCGGCAGGCTTTGCACCAGTCCCTCGACATGGGATGCAACTTCATCGACACCGCGGCGGTTTACGGGAACGGCCACAGCGAGCAACTGATCGGATCGGTGATTCGGGAACGCCATGAGCACCCGATCATCGCCACCAAAGTCCCGCCCAAAAATTGGAACTGGGACAATAAAACCGGAACGCCGCTGGTGGAAGTTTTCCCCCCGGACTGGATTATTTCCAAAACCGAGGAATCGCTCAAGAACCTGGGAGTGGATTGCGTCGAGATTCAACAGCTTCACACCTGGAATAAGGAATGGAATTCACAGGCCGACAGTTTACTGTCGACCATGGACCGGCTGAAACGGGAAGGGAAAATCCGCGCCTTCGGCCTATCGCTCCGCGACAAGGGCGCCGACGAGGCCAACGACCTGATCCGCCTGCGGCAGGTGGATTGTTTGCAGATCTTTTTCAACCTGCTTTACCAGGAACCCATCCGGAAATTATTCCCTCTGGCCAAACAGTATGGAACGGGCATCATAGCCCGGGTGCCGATGGCTTTCGGGGCCTTGACCGGGCGGTTTAACGCCAAAACGACCTTCCCTCCAGACGACCACCGGAGCCGCCTTTATGTGGGGGATGATTTGAAGATCACGCTGGTGAAAGTTGAAAAACTGAAATTCCTTGCGTCTCGCCACAGGCCGTTGGCTGAAGCGGCGATAAAGTGGACCCTGGCCTATCCGGAAGTTTCCACCGCCATTCCGGGCATCCGCAATTTAAGACAGGCCCAGATCAACTGCGCCGCGGGCGACGGGCCGGGAATTCTGCCGGCTTTGGCTAAAAAAGCGGAAAAACTTTATCACGTCAATTTTGGACTGCCGGTGAAAAAAGTGGAGTCGGATGAGAATGTTCACGCGGTGCTGATATCGGGTGTGAAGGTTTCGATGACCAAGCTAAAAGCGGTAAAATCTAAAAAGAAGACAAAGGTTTCGAAGAAGAAAAAGGAAACCAGCAAAAAAACAAAAGCTCAACCCAAAAAGAAGAAAAAAATTAAAAAGCTCGGGAAAAGAAAATGATAAAGAAAGATTCAGTCGCCCCGCCTTCCTTTCCTCGGTTCATTCTCTGGGAAATTATCGGCATCGCGGGGTTTATGCACATTCTTCAGTTCGCGCCCGCGGCCGACAGCACCCCGTTATTTTTTCTGGCCAACGCGGTTATTTTTGTCGCGGCCTATCCGGTGCTTTATTTTTATAACCAGTTGAATATGCCGGTATTGGTTAAGTTTTTGGTATCCCCTTTGAGTGTTTTTTTAAGGGTAACGCTGATGGTTTCCTGTTTCATTTGGATCACCTATATTTTTTACGCCAGCGGATACCTGCTGGGAAACGTTTCCTGCTACGAGGTCTTCAAAGAGTACTACTGGTTTATGGCGCCCTTTTTTGTGTTTGATTACTTTATTCTGGTGGAGCATCTTCTGGGGGTGAGCCGGTCCAATTTCACTTTTTGGGCTTCGGTGGGAACCCTTTCGGATTCGGTCAGCGGCATGGTGGGGGGCTTTTACCTGGGCCGCATCCTCAACACCAAGTGGGGCATGTTTTTCGGGGACGACGATATCCGGGCCTTGATATGGATTATTTTCGTGTTAATCGGTGTAGCCGCGGTGGTCTGGTTCGGCAATAAAACCCGTAAAGGCTGAAGTTGGTCCTGACTGGAAAGAACCCTCAAACCCGGAAAATCCATTATCATATCGGCTGTTGATGGCTTTGATAAACAAAAGGCATTGGAACTCGGATGAACGCAGATAAACGCAGATTTGATTTGGCTGTTAATATCCGCGTTCATCGGCGTTTATCATAGATTCATAAGGTTTTTAAATAGTTTGAGAAGTTCATAGTTCCGAAAAAATTATCAATCCAACGAACGGCATCCCATGCATTCTCAATCCAAAACCTTCGGCCTGGTTCTTAACTTTATTCTTCTCACACTGTTGTTGTTTTGCTCCGCTCCGGGCTGGGCGGGGGACGACCCGCTTCAAAAATCCATCGTTAAAATTTTCACCACCATGCAGGAGCCGAACTATTACGAGCCCTGGCGGATCGACTCTCAGCAAAATGTCAGCGGCAGCGGCTGCGTGATCGCGGGAAACCGGATTCTCACCAACGCGCACGTGGTTTCCAATGCGATTTTCATCGAAGTACTCAAAGAAGGGGACAGCCAAAAATACATCGCCAAAAGGGAATTTGTGGCCCATGACTGCGATCTGGCGATTTTAAAAGTCGACGACCCCAAATTTTTCCAGGGCACCGCGCCGGTGACCTTCGGCGACATGCCCTTTAAGCGGGACAAGGTTGCGGTTTACGGCTTTCCCGTAGGCGGGGAAGAGATGTCGATCACCGAGGGGGTGGTTTCCCGCATTGAGCTTTCCACTTACGCCCACTCCATGAGATATCTGATGGATATCCAGACGGACGCGACGATCAACCCGGGCAACAGCGGCGGGCCGGTGTTTAAGGACAAAAAAATGATCGGGGTCGCTTTTCAGGGTTTTAACGCGGTTGTCGCCCAGAACACCGGCTTTTTCGTTCCCATGCCGATCGTCAAAAGGTTTCTCACGGAGATCAAAAGGGGAAGTTACCGCGGCATTCCGTCGCTGGGGGTCTATACCCAAACCATAGAGAACGACTCGCTCAGGGCTTATTACGGGCTCAGGCCCCAGGAAACTGGAATTTTGGTGACTGAGGTGATTTATCAGTCCTCCGCCTGGGACAAGTTGCGGGTGAATGACGTGCTGTTGTCCATCGACGGTTATCCCGTGGCCAATGACGGAACGATCGCCTTTCGCAAGGGGGAAAGAATCGGGTTTCAGTATCCCCTGGGTTTGCGCTTCATCGGGGACGCTATGACGCTCAAAATCCTGCGGGATAAAAAGCCCATAACTGTGACGGTGACCTTGAAAGAGGACGTTCGTCTGGTGCCTCTGGTTCAATATGACAAACAACCGACTTATTTCATTTTTGACGGTTTGATCTTCACGCCTTTCAACTCGAACTATCCTGGCATTACCAAAGATACGCCCTCCGATTTGAAAGCCCTTTATTTCCACGGTCTGCCTTCGGCGGACCGCAAGCAGGTTGTTCTGATCAACCACATTCTTTCGAGCTCGATCAACCGGGGATATGATTCCAAATTCAGCAATCTCATTGTGACCAAGGTGAACGGGCACAACATCTCAGAAATGAAGGATTTGATCGCGGCCTTTGAGGATCCGAAGGACGGACGCCATGTGATCGAGATCGACAAACCCAAAGAAGTGGGAACGACCCTGGTTCTGGACGCGGTGAAATCCAGGCTGGCTTCGCTGGAAATTTTGGAGAAATACGACGTGCCCAGCGACCGATCGGACGACTTGAAATGAGAAATCTAAAAAACAGCCGCGCCTGTTCGAAGATGATCGTGGGTTTATGCCTGGCGCTGTTTCTGTCGGCCCGAGTTTGGGCCGGTGACGAGACCTTGCGAAAATCGGTGGTCAAAGTATTTACAACCGCGCAAAGCATCGACTATTACGAACCCTGGAAGCCCGGCGGGGAAATTCAACTTCAGGGATGCGGCACAGTCCTTCCCGGCCAGAAAATTCTCACCACCGCCCATTTGGTGAATAAGGGCAATTATATCGAGATTCAAAAATTCGGCGAAACCAAACGCTATGTCGCCAAAGTGGAACAGGTCGGTTATGACCTGGACCTGGCCCTTTTAAGTGTGGAAGACCCGGACTTTTTTACCGGCACCCAAGCGGTGGAGTTTGGCCAACTGCCCGGCCCGGGAGCCAAGCTGGTGATTCAGGGGGGGGATGAACTGTCGATTAAAGAGGACGCGGTTTCCAACATGGAAATGGTTATGGGCAATGAGAGCGGTCGGGAAGTGCCGGCCCTGTTGACAAACAGCGCGATTGATGGCGCCAATAACGGTTGTCCGGTTTTCAGCGACGGCAAGTTTGTGGGCATTCCCTTTGATTCTGCCGGAAAACCGGATAAAACCGGGTCGATTATTCCCATCAACGTGGTCCAAAGGTTTTTCAAGGGGATCGCGGGAGGGCGCGCTTACGATGGTTTTCCTGACCTTGGTTTTTATACCCAGGATTTGGAAAATCCGGCCCTCCGGAGCTATTTCAAAATTTCGCCCAAACAAACCGGTGAAATTATCACCAAAATATTTTACGGTGGATCGGCGGACGGAGTTTTGAACGTGGGCGACGTTTTGACGGGTATCGACGGAAATCCGGTGGATGACCAGGGCTATATTCACCTTCCGAAGATCGGACGGGTTCCGGAGTGTTATCTGGCGACCTTTTATTTAAACGGGGAGAAAATCAACCTGGATATTCTGCGGGATGGCCAGCCGATGAAGATTCAGATGTCCCTCAAGCCCATTTCACAGCTGATGCCGGACCGGCAGGATAACCGGCATCCCACTTATTTGGTGATGGCGGGGTTTGTTTTTGTGCCCCTCACGTTCAACTATTACGCCACGGCCAGTTGGGAAGCCTTTAAACCGGAACTACAGGATCTTTTATTTCACGGCCTCCTCTCAGAGCAACAGAAACAGGTGGTTCTCATCAGCCACGTTTTGCCCCACGCGATTAACAAGGGGTATGACAAGCTGACCAATGTGCTGGTGACGAAGGTGAACGGACAGCCCATTACGGAAATGAAGGATCTTTTGGAAGCTCTGGAACATCCGGTGGAGGGTTATGACGTGATTGAGATCGATGATCACGACTGGTTCGGCTCGACCATTGTGGTGGACGCGGACAAAACCAAACAGGCCACCGATGAAATCATGGATACGTTTAAAATCCGCTCCGACCGCTCCGAGGATTTGAAATAAATCTTCTTGGAGGAGCGCCGGTATGGGAAAAATCAAAACTCAACTGACGATCTTTGTGGTTTCCCTGGATCTGGTGCGGGCCGGCAATTTTGAGCGGAAAAACCAATTTGAAAAGGTTTATGGAACCTACGCCGCCGCGCTGACGCGCCTAAAAAAGCAGGGCGTGGACCGAAACCATCCCATGATCCGGTTATTAGTTCTTGCGGTTACCAGGAACGTGGAAAAACTTTCGTCAATTTTAGAAAAACCGGGGGCGGATGAGGAAAACCTCCGCCATTCGCTGGAAACGTTAAAGGGTATACCGGGAGTTTCCCAATCCACTGGGACCGAGGAAGACCGGCAATGGATTCAAGGTTTTGAGAAACGTCTCAACGACTTAAAAACACAATACTGAATAATTTTTAAAGCAAAGCCGCGAATCGGGCGAAAACCTTTTCGGCGATACCTTCCAATTGATAAATATTTTCCGCCAGATGATCCGAGATGCGTTCGGGACGAACGGGGCCGCCCTGTGGCGTTAATTCTTTCGCGTATAAGGCCGCCCAGCTTTTAACCATCTCTTCGGTGACTTCCAAATGGCATTGAAATCCAAAGGCGTTTTGACCGACTTTAAAAATCTGGTTGGGGTAGTAATGACTGCCGGCGAGCCGGATCGCTTGCGGGGGGAGGGTGAAAGTGTCGCCGTGCCAATGGAACGCGTTGAATTCTGGCGGAAAACCCAGAAATAGGGAATCGAAGTGTCCCTCAGGAGTCAGTTGAATCGGATACCAGCCAACCTCGGGAATGGCGCCGCGAAAGACCTGGGCCCCTGCGGCATAGGCCAGCATTTGAGAACCCAGGCAAATGCCCAGAATGGGTTTCCCCTTTTTTAGGAACTCGCGGATGGCGTTTAATTCCAAAGTCATCCAGGGAAACTTCTTTTCTTCATAAACACCCATGGGGCCGCCGAGCACAATTAGTCCATCGCCCAAATTTTCAGCCACGGCGTCTCCCTTGTAAGTTTTTATCGTCTCAATCCGGATATTTCTGGATTTAAGAACGTTGAAAAGTGTGCCCGGACCCTCACAATCGATATGCTGAAAACAGGTTACTTTGGACATGACCGCCTTGCCTTCATCATTGGAAAATTCGAATTATTTTATCGTCTGAGCGTGAAAATTGCTTTGGTTTATCGGATTTTTTACGGGTTTGGGAGAGGGACAGGGTTTTGTTGAAACCAAGCGAGTAATGCCGTAAGATTTTGAGGTCGATTACTTAATTTATTGGTGATGGAGTTCGCCAGAACCGTTCCCCTTGAGGGAGCTAATGACTCCTACCGGCCAGGCTGGTAGGAGTTTTTTGTTTATCAGCCAGGCCCATCTGACGCAAAGGGAGACAGCGATGGATAAACTTCTTTGGATCGCCCTGGGAGGCGTTTTGGGCGCCTGGAGCCGCTATTTTATGGGGCTGTGGGCTGTGGAAAAATGGGGCTCCAGTTTCGCCATCGGAACCTTAATGATCAATATCATCGGTTCTTTCGTGATGGCCTGGGTATTGTATCTGAATGTTTCCCGGGGAGTTTTTTCGCCGAATATCCGGCTTTTTCTGACGGTGGGGTTTTGCGCGACCTTTACCACTTTTTCCACCTTCAGCTGGGATACTTTCCGCTATCTTTCGGAAGGCAACTTTAAATACTTCGCGATGAACATTATCCTCAATGTGGGGGGATGTCTGCTGGGCACCTGGTTCGGAATCACACTGGCGAAACTCTTATAAAAGGAGCCGATTATGAAACTTTTTGAAAAATCCAAAATTCTACGGATCTACGTGGATGAAAATATTAAAGCGGGGAACGAACTGCTTTACCGGGCCATTATTAAAAAATGGCTGTCGATGAAATTAAAAGGCGCCACGGTTTATAAAGCGGTTGAGGGTTTTGGGTCCTCCGCTCATATCCGTGACGCGGCCATTTTGGAGATTAGCGAGAATCTTCCGGTGGTGATTGAAACGATTGATAATCCAGCTCAGGTGGCCAAAGCCCTGAAGGCGGTGGAGTCCTGGCTGCCGGCCCATGCCCTGGTGACTTTACAGGATACTAAAGTGGTCCGTTACCACCGTCCCAAAGGCAAATGAGCTGAAAACGGGGACGATGAAGACATTTTTTAAAATTTTTACCGTTATTCTCTTTCTCTTCATCGGCGGCGCGCCGCTTTGGGCCCAATCGGGAAAATACGTCGTGTCGGCGGAACTGCGTATTTCCCTGACCCATCAGTTGTGGCCCGATGTGTTCTTGAATGGACACCCCATTGTCGACTCGCAGGACCACGTTTTTGACCCCACCAGTAATATCGACCAGCGCTTTTCGAAAGACCAACTTTGCTATTTTACCAGCACCAATTGCCTCGCTATCCGGGTGCCGCAAACTTTAGGAAGCACCGCCGGAACCAACGCCACCATCGGGCTCGCCTATGTTTTAAAAATTGTTTTTTCGGATCACACCACGCACTGGATTGCCAGCGGTCAGGGGAAAACTAGTTGGTGTCACGTCAAAAAGAACGGCCGCGACCCTTCGGGCTGGATGATAGCCGGTTTTGAGGATGAAGCCTGGGCCGCCGCAAAAACCTTTAAACCCGCGTCCATGGCGGTGACGCTGATCAATCCCCCAACCCGCGCCGCGGCGAAATATTTCCCGACTTTTCAAGATAACGCCAATGTTTACTCAACGCTGGGAGAAAGAATATTTTTTCGGAGCAAATTCAGCATGGATATAACCACGCCGCCGGGCTGCGGCGGCCCCGCCCCGCTGGCGCCGCGAAAAGTTCAGCCCGCACCGAGCCCCGCCTGGACTCCTCAACCGACTTCAACCTTTACGCCATGGAGCACCTCGACTCCCCAGCTTGTTTGGACACCCAGACGGACTTTAACGCCCGTGCCGGTTTGGACTGATACGGCGTCGCCCACAGCCACATCCCGCCCTTGGATTCCTAAACCAACCAGCACGTTAACGCCTACGCCAACACTGATATTTTCATTGCCGACAAACACTCCGACTCGACCGCCCCGGCCAACCCGAACACCTTTGACCGTGCGAAAAAAACGGCTGCCCCCCACACTCACGCTCAATATCAATGGCAATCATAATGTTTTATTGGCGCAACCAAGACTTGTGACGGTCACCGCTACTTTTACACCCGCGGCTTCACAGGACTTGAGCATCGCCACGACCATTGTTTTCGACAATCCGCCGGTCAATATCGACGCCAGCTTCGCGGACGGGCCGGGTTTGTACAAATTGGAAATTGTGGACGCGCAAGGACTTCACCTCAACACGCTTTACAACAAACCATCGGGGTTTGAAAAAGAGATTTGGATTACGTGGGATGGAACTAATGATCAGGGTCAGTTGTTACGTTATGGAAACTATTACGCGCTTTTCACAAAAGACGGAATCTTAATTCAAAAGATTGCTTTGATTTGGATCCAACCGGGCAAAACCGGAAATTCCGCCGATTAAAAATACCCCAGGATCGTGATGGGGACGCCGCCGCCTATTTGATAATTGGGTTGTTGATAAACTGAGCTATCTTCCAGAACGGTGATCGTAATGGAACTGCTGGAATTGGTGGGAGCGTCATTAACGGCTGACAAGAAAACATAGGTCCCTTGATAACTTCCTTCGGTTTCGTAGCCGGTAAAGTCGGCCTGCCAGGGGAGGGTTTGACTGACGGCCGTCGCGTTGCTGCCCAAACCACTGGGAGCGTAGGTGATGTTCGCCACAACGCCGGCCGATCCGGTGACCTCGTAGGTGCCATAGACCTCTTTGGGACCGCCGCAGCTCACGAGTCCCCAAGCCAGGAAGGCCAATCCAAAGGTAAAAAGATAAAATGAGGTTTTTTTCATGTTAATTTCCAATTAATCTGCTGGTTCGCCGGTAGTTTTGCTTCTTCCCTTATGATACTTTCGACGTGCTGGAATACCAACAAGGGTCTTCCGTTTGTTCAGGAGAAAGAAATGCGCAGTTCCCGCCTTATGAGCCGAAATGACACAGGTTTACTGGTCATTGATCTCCAAACCAAGCTTTTGGATAAGATCTCCCTTAAAAATAATATTATCACTAAGACCCTTCAATTGGTGGAAGGGGCCAAAATATTGGGAATTCCGGTTTTCACCACCGAACAATACCCCAAAGGTTTAGGATCCACGGTTCCGGAGCTGGCGGCCCGATTGCCTCATCCATTGGAAAAGGTTTCCTTTAGCTGTGGTGTTTTACCCGAGGTGATAGATTTTTTCAAATCGAAATCGATTCAAAAGATTTTATTGGCGGGGATTGAGACCCATGTTTGCGTTCTTCAAACCGCTTTAGATTTAATAGCGCAAGGATTTCAGGTTTATCTGGCGGTGGACGCGGCGGGCAGCCGCCACGAGCAGGACGAGGAATGGGCGTTGAGACGTTTGGAAAGCGCAGGAGTGGTTTTAACGACCGCCGAAACGGCTTTGTTTGAGTGGGCTGAAAAGGCTGGAACGCCCGAGTTTAAAGAGATCAGTCGGTTGGTCATGGAGACGGATGAAAAGTTGAAATAAGCGGGTTTTGAATTTAAGCGGAGGGTGAAAGATGATTAATTATATTTCTGGTCTTATTTTTGTGGTTTTGCTGGTGGTTGGCGGGGTGGTGACCTTTACGGTCGGTTCGTCCAATATACCGGTCGGAGTGATAGTCGGTTTCTTTTGGCTGTTGGCCGACATTATTTTATCCTCAGGCGTTCAATTGGCGGCCCAATGGGAAAGGGGCGTGGTTTTTCGTTTAGGGCGTTTCGAATCCATGAAAGGGCCCGGCCTTTTCTTTATTATCCCCCTGGTGGATCAGGTCAAGCTGGTGGATACCCGCATCCGGGCCATGGATATTCCTGCCCAGCAAATGATTACCAAAGATAACGTGCCGGTTAAAATCAACGGCGTTATTTTCTTCAAAGTCGATCAACCGGCGGATGCTCTTATCAAAGTCCAGGATTACCGCTATGCCATTACTCAATATGCTCAAACTGCCCTCAGGGACGTGATCGGCCAGATGACGTTGGACCAGTTACTCAGCGAGCGCGAGCAGATCGCCAAAATAATCAAGGACGCGGTCGAAAAAGACACGGTGGGCTGGGGACTAGAAGTGACCGGTATTAATATTCAGGACGTGGATATGCCCGAAGAATTGAAGAAAATGATGTCCCGCCAGGCTTCGGCGGAAAGAGAAAAGCGCGCGACTATTACCAAAGCAGAGGGTGACAAAGAAGCGGCGATCAATTTGGCCGCCGCGGCCTTGACCATGGCGCAAAGCCCGGGAGCGATGCAGTTAAGAACGCTTCAAACGATTGACGGATTGGGACCGACCCAATCCAATACGGTCGTTTTCGCGGTTCCGATGGATTTGGTGGAAGCGGCTAAAGCCTTTACACAAAAAGCGATTCCCAAGGCATAAAGCGGGGCAAAACCATGGGATTTCCATGGTTTTGCCTTTGTTTTGTAGGTGATTGAATGCAATCCTTACTTGCCATTTAGGCGTAAAAAATGGAATATAAAGACCCTATTTGAATTGAGGAAACCATGCCCCGTAAGAAAAAAGAAGAAACCCCCTCGGCCAAGCCGGTTCGCAAATCCGTAGCTGGTAAGCCGGTTAAGAAGATCTCCAAAAAAGAAACAGTTAAAAAACCTTCAGCTCCGGTCAAAACCAAAACTGCACCCAAGATCAGCTCGGTTAAAAAATCACCCCGCGCTTCTAAAGCGGTTAAGTCGGTGGATAAGGCTTCGGCAACAAAAAACGGGTTTGTGTCCCTTCCGCGACATGGTGAAACTCAAATCGTGGCTTTTGTCCGGGATCCCCAGTGTGTTTTTACCTATTGGGAAGTGACACCGGAGCGGTTGGAAGAGGTGAAAAGGGAATTACAAGAAGAGTTTAAAGACAGTCACATGGTTTTGCGTCTCTTTACCATCGGTCCTAATGGCGAAAGAATTCTGTCCGATGAAATCAGGATCGAGCCCGGGCAGATCAACCGTTACGTGGAGTTGTCCCAAACCGGAGGGTCCTATGTTTTGGAGATCGCCCAAAAAACCGGGGCGGGCCGATATGTGACCTACGCCCAATCGAACCCCATTTACACCACGGTTCAGTCTTATACGGCGAACAGCTTGGACGCGCAGGATCCGATATCCGCAGCGGAAGTATCCCAGGAAATGCTGGATTATTTTTATGAACAAGGTTACGACCCGGATTCTCCCCCGTTGACGGAGTTTATTTCTTCCGCTGAGAATGAAAAACGCCTCAAGCGCAAGAGAGACCACTATAAGGCCTCGTTTTTTTAACAGGATGAGGAATCCCCTTATTGGGGGATTCCTAGCTACGTCGCGAATCACCTCTTTGAAAGCAAGAGATTCACAGCGATTCGCTCCTAACCCATGGCTGTTGACAGGGTAAAAATCAATTTTTCAATACCCTGTTAGAACCTCAGGAGAAAAATTTGCCTTATCCCCGATTGGGTTTTGTTTCGCTGGTCCTTCACTGCCACCTCCCTTTTGTCCGTCACCCGGAACATGAGTACTTTCTTGAGGAAAACTGGTATTTCGAGGCGGTATTTGAGACATACCTTCCGCTTTTGGAAGTCTTCGAGAGTTTAGAAAATAGAAAAATCCCCTTCTCATTGACACTTTCCGTCTCACCCACACTGCTCTCGATGTGCATGGACCCGCTTTTACAAAAAAGAACCCTGCGCTATGTGGATCAACTGTTAGCCCTGGTTAAACGTGAAAAAAAAAGGGTGGGGCAGGATCCTTCCTTCGGCCCGGTGATTCAAATGTATGATGAAAAACTTTCGCGGTACCGGGACCTTTTCGTGAACCAGTACGACTGCAATGTGGCGGAAGGTTTCAAACGCTTTCACGATTTGGGGCGGTTGGAATTGATTACCTGCGCGGCGACTCATGGTTTTTTACCACTGCTTCGGGTTTATGAGCCGGCGGTTCGGGCTCAAATCGAGACCGCTCTTCAGCTTCACCGGGATTTTTTTGGCAGGAATCCCGCCGGTTTTTGGTTGCCCGAGTGCGCTTATGAGCCCGGGATGGATAAAATCCTAAAGGAATACGGGATTCAATATACGTTTTTAGAAACCCATGGAGTTCTTCAGGCCACGCCCCATCCCCGGTTTGGAACCTTCGCTCCAGTGGTCTGCCCCTCGGGTGTGACGGTTTTTGGCAGGGATCTGGAAAGTTCCAAACAAGTCTGGAGCGCCAAAGAGGGTTATCCGGGAGACCCCCATTACCGGGAGTTTTACCGTGACGTGGGTTATGACCTGACAACGGAAGATTTGCATCCCTATCTTCAGCCCGAGGGGTTTCGCCGCTTCACCGGGCTTAAATACTATCGAATTACGGGAAATACGGATCAAAAGGAACCCTATGAACCCCAGGCGGCTTTGGCCAGAACTAAGGAACATGCCGCTGATTTTTTAAGCCGCCGCCGCCGCCAGGCTGAAGAAGCCTATCGGTGGATGGATCGTCCGCCGTTGATGACCTGCCTTTATGACGCCGAGCTTTTTGGGCATTGGTGGTATGAGGGACCGGCTTTTATCCGGGAACTATTCGAGCAAAACGCGAGGCAAGAAGAATCTTTAAGGTTTGTTACCCCGTCGGACTATTTGAAAATGTTTCCGGAGAATCAGGCTACCCAGCCGGTTTTTTCGACCTGGGGAGTAGGGGGATACTCGGAGTTTTGGCTGAATGAAAGCAACGATTGGATTTACCCCCCGCTTAACAGCGCTTGCGCCGAAATGATCCGGTTGGCGGAGTTGTATCAAACCGCAGAAAAACTGGATTTTCGGGCTTTAAATCAAGCGGCGCGGGAATTATTACTGGCTCAATCGAGCGATTGGGCTTTCATGATGAAAGCTGGCCGCTACGCTCTTTACGCCGAACAAAGAATCAAAATTCACTTGAACCGCTTTTATCAATTGGCGGATTCCGTCCGCAAGGGGCATGTTTCGGAAGCTTATTTGTCCGGTTTGGAAGAACAGGATAATCTTTTTCGAAAAATCGATTATCGGATATTCAAAAACGAGCCCACATCAGCCTTTAAAAACGCTTTTTGAGGGGTAATGGAGTCGTGTAGGAGATTGTCCGATTCGGTGAAAAACAAGAAATCTTCCTAATTCGAAATGCTATAAAAAAGTATATCTTCCCCAAAACCGCTCTAAATCAGGTGTTTTAAGGGGTTTTTGCGATAAAAACAGTTGAATTCACATGGATCACTCCCTACAATGTGCGACTTAATCGGCTAAATACTTGGGTATGAAGCCGGTGGGTTATTAAGAATAGCGGTACCGCTATTGTTAAATTTTAAGGAGGCTGTATGAAGCGTTTTATCGTTGCTTTGTTGACTGTGTTGTTCGTTGGAACTGGTGTTTCTATGGCGCAAGATACGACCGCTGCTGCTCCGGCTGCTGCTGCTCCGGCCGCTGCGACAACCCCGGTTGCCAAAGCTAAGAAAAAGAAGAAAGCCAAGAAGGCCAAGAAAGTTGCCGCTGCTGCTCCGGCTGCCGCTGCCACTACTCCGGCTGCCAAGTAATATTGGTTTAAGCTTGAGACGGTTTCGGGCTCACGCCTGAAACTCAATGTAATCGGGTGGGCTTTCAATAGCCTGCCCGATTTTTTTTGCCCGCATTAAATCCACAAAAAGCCCTGTTTTGAAGGTTTTTTTACAATGTCCGAAGATCAATCGAACTTATCTTTTCCTAAATAATCAAAAATCGCCAATATATTCCAATCAAAAGAAGTCTCATGGGACATAAAAAAACCCGTGTATCAAAGCGATACACGGGTTTTTGAACTTAAACTTTGTGATTATTGGCTGTCGTCTTCCTTATCGGAAGATTCGTTGCCCCTTACTGCCATCCGCCAGATGCTATAGCTGGCATCCGTTGAACCGCGTTGGGAAAGCCAATAAATGTCATTGCCATCCGCCGACCAAACCGGGCAGATGTCGTTTCCGGGGTGGAAGGTCAACTGGCTGACGTGGGTTCCGTCCACATTCATTACGAAAATATCAAAATTCACAATGCCACCGGTGGCGGTGGCTTGAGCGCAATAAGCCACTCTTTTGCCATCAGGTGAAAGGGCAGGCATGTTGAAATCTTTATTTTTATCTGTGGCAATAACACTTTCGCTGCTGTCATTTGTGTCAAAAAGCCAGATTTCGCTGTGGCCTGTTTCGGCATTGTCCCTTTCCATCAATATTTTGTTGGGGGTTTTACCGCAAGTGGGGTAGTAACCCGAAACATACTGGGAGAAAGACGAATTGCTCAGATCGCAGGACCAAATGCTGGAACCGCCGCCTGCGCTGACCTGATAATAAATCTGGTTGCCAGATGCGTTGAAAACCGGGTTCTTCTTAAAGGTCTCGCCGTTAGTAATTTGTCTTACAGCGGCACCGCCGGTACTATTGACCATGTAAATGTTTCCATCGGCAAAGTTACAGAAGACGATGTTTTTGCCATCCGGCGAGAAGTAGGGACTTACGACGTTATCAAAAAAAGTTCTTTGAACTGTCGCGTAACCGCCGCCCGAAAGACTTTTAACGAAAATATTGAATTTATTGTCTTTATTGCCCACGTACGCGATTTTAGTCCCGTCGTTAGAGAGGGCAAGCATCCGCAAGTCCATAACAGCCCCATTGTCAGAAAAATACGGATGGGCCGGAGCGTCCGAATCATTGGTGATTTTTGTCATTTTGATGCCGCCTTCTTGCGGCACCGACACCATTGAATAATCAATAGTTACACACCCACCCACCAGCATAAAACTGGTTAAAAACATAACGCCTAAAACATAGAACTTCTTCATGAAATCCTCCTTGTCAGATTAACGTTTTGCTTTCTGCATGAAAAACAAAAACCCGGGACAATTGTAATCGTCACGGGTTTTTGGCTCAACACCTCAAAATTATTTTATTAAACTTAAAAGGCTTCGAGGTTAATGCCGAACAACAGTTGAAGATAGTTAAAGCTGTCTTTTGAGGCGCCTGCGGCCGAAAACTCGTTTACGTTTGCAGCGGTGGTGCTGCTCTCGCCTGTTTCGGTAACGTCGCTAAATTCAACAAAGCCCTGGAACAGTCTTCCATAACCCACGCCCAATCCGTAGGTATAGGCAAAACCCAGCCAATTATCGTAATTGGTAGGCGAAGCTGCGGCATCTTCAAAGTCATAAAGACCTATTCCGCAACCAGCCTTCAAGTATCCAAAGAAATCAGTCTGTGGGATGTAATAACCCGCCTTCAAAACTCCCAAAATGTTGAAAAGATTATAGGTATAGTTTGAAGGGTTTGTGTAACCGGATTTGGAATTGGCAGTAGCGGTGATGAGTTGATAATCGGTCGTCAGAATAAAAAACAAGTCCTGATTTGCTTTCGGACGAATAACTCCGCCTAACTCAAAATCATAATTACCACCCAAAGTATAAGATGGAGCGAAGACAGTTGAAGGCGTTGAGGCGCCATCGAAGACAAGACTTGAGGTGGAGGAAAGATTAGCGCCGATCGCAAGTGAAGAATAAAAGCCAAATTGTACAGGCGAATTCACTGCAGCGCTGGTAGTTGTAGTGGCGGTTGTGCCGCCCGGCTGTGGAGCACTATCAAAAGCGTAGCTATTTGAAACTATCAACAACAGACTCAAACAACAAATAAGCGAAAAACCTTTCATTTTGTCCTCCTGGGGTTCACTGCACAAATTATTTCACAAAACGGTGACATTAAAGCACTCAAAGAATCAAATATCCATTTGAAAATAAGGATAATGATAAATTTAAAGAAATCGGTTTTAACCTGGAAGAAACCTGTTTAACTTCAATACAACTCCCGTTGTTTCGATTTCTGAAATGGGAGAAATTCTGAAGTTATCGTTTGAATTCGTCGGTAACAGCCCCTTCGCTCGCTGAGGAAACCAAGTAAGCGTATTTAGCCAAAACCCCTTTAGGATAAGGGTTAATAATAGGTTTCCACTTCGATTTACGCTTTTTCAGCTCAGCGGCGCTGACCTTGATTTCTAGCTTTTTCTTTTCCGCGTCGATAGTAATTAGATCGCCGTTTTTAATCAGTCCGATAGGACCACCCACCTGGGCTTCGGGGGCGATATGACCCACTACCAAACCATGGGTTCCACCGCTAAAGCGGCCGTCTGTTAGCAGTCCCACGCTTTCGCCCAGACCCTGGCCCACCAAGGCGCCGGTGATGGCCAGCATTTCCCTCATGCCGGGACCGCCTTTGGGGCCTTCATAGCGAATAATAACCACGTCGCCCGCTTTAATCTTGCGCTTCTGAATGGCTTCATAAGCCGCTTCCTCACCGTTAAATACTTTGGCGGGACCGGTGATTTTGATAACCTTCAACCCGGAAATTTTGGCCACCGCGCCTTCGGGAGCCAAATTGCCCCGCAGAATCACCATGGGGCCGGTGGGATGCAGAGGATTATTCATGGGGCGGATAATGGGCTGGTTTTTTGACAAAGGTTGGGCGAGCTTCAGATTTTCCCGGACTGTTTGACCGGTGACGGTCAAACAGTCGCCGTGCAGCAATTTGGCGTCCAGAAGCAGTTTCATGACGGCTGGAATGCCGCCGATGCGGTCCAGATCCACCGCAGCGTATTTACCGCTGGGTTTCAAGTCCGCCAGGTGGGGCACCTTGTCGCTGATACGGTCGAAATCATCAATGGTCAGTTTCACGCCGATGGATTTGGCGATGGCGATCAAATGCAAAACCGCGTTGGTTGAACCGCCTAGGGCCATGACCACCGTGATGGCATTCTCGAAGGCCTTCTTGGTCATGATGTCCTTGGGAAGAATGTTTTTCTTGATCAGTTCCACCACGGCCTGGCCGGCGCGGTCGCACAAGAGCCGTTTAGGTTCGCCGATGGCCGGCTGGCAGGAATCATGCGGCAAAGCCATGCCGAGAGCCTCAATGGCCGAGGCCATGGTGTTGGCAGTGTACATGCCGCCGCAGGAACCGGGGCCGGGGATGGCGTTCTTTTCCACTTCTTCCAAACGGGCATGGTTGATCTTGCCCGCGTCGTATTGACCGACCGCCTCAAAAACCGAGACGATATCCAACGGTTCGCCGTGGCAGATGCCAGGCATGATAGCTCCGCCGTAAACGAAGACCGCCGGAATGTTCAAACGGCCGATGCCCATCAAGGCTCCGGGCATATTTTTGTCGCAGCCGCCGACGGCCACAATTCCGTCAAAACGCTGGGCGGAGGAAACCGTTTCGATGGAGTCTGCAATGACTTCGCGGGAAACCAGAGAAAATTTCATTCCGACGTGGCCCATAGCGATACCGTCGGAGACCGTGATGGTCCCAAAGGTCTGAGCCATGCCGTTAGCGCTTTGGATGCCGCCTTTGACCCTTTCGGCCAATTCATTGAGATGCATATTGCAGGGAGTGATTTCGCTCCAGGCGGAGGACACGCCGACGATGGGTTTCTTGAAATCCTCGTCCTTAAAACCGACGGCGCGCAGCATGGCACGGTTAGGAGCGCGCTTGTCGCCTTCGGTCATCATGGAAGATTTCTTTTTCAGGGGATTAATTTTCTCAGACATAGTTACCTCTTTGGGAAATGGAGAAGCATTTAAAACAGGTGGGCATTTTAGTCAGTTTACGAAGCCGACTCAAGCGATGAGGAAAAAACCTATTGAGGCGGCAAAAACCGCTAAAAAGAGGAAAAACAGGAAAAAACCCAGACGCAGACTGACGGGTGAAAAGTTCATTTCGACCTGATTAACTCCCGTATTGAGTGGAATGGCGGTTAAGACCAAATTGCAAATCAGAGGCTGAACGGGAGAGCCATTAACGGTAGCATGCCAGCCCGGTAGAAAGGTTTTTTGCAGGACTAAAAGCGACGATCCCTGGGTTTGAACCATAAAATTTAAATGGGTTTCACCCCATTGCTGAATTTCGGGTCGGTTCTGAAGAAGAGCTTTGGTTGATGAAGCAAAACCGGGATCGGATTCCAATAAGACTGCTTTTTGAGGGTTAAACCCTGTGGTTTCTAACACATCAATGGATTGGGGCCATGGAGTGATTTGGTACTGATTCACCAGATAGGCCCGAGGCAAGGTACCGGAACTGCCATATACATAGGGTAAGTGATTCTGAAGAGTTTTAAAATTTCCAGGAAGGGTAAAAGGTGTGTCCGAAATAATTTGGTCCACACCCAGCACCGACAAAAGATGCGGATGATGGACAAACCCTATCAAGTCTCTATTTTTGTAGACCCAGGCGAACCAGCCTAATTGGGACAATAGGATGTCGTAGCGGCTCATAGATGGATTGGTATAAAAAGGAAGAACAGGTGATTGCGAAATTAAGTTTATGTCGGGAAAAGAGTACCGGCCGAATTGAGCCGGTAAAGGCGAATTGGTTTGAGATATCAGCGGTAAGGAACGGTTCTGGGTGGTTGGGATTTGCGGCGAGGGAATATCCGAGGGCGAGTAAAAAGAATCACCCAGGGGCATGCGAAAAACCATAAGATCGATAAAGACCAACGCGATCAAGAACCCTTTTTGAAGCGAGAGGTTCCAGCGATTACGATTAAACACCGCCAGATTCAGTCCTGCGAGAAACAAAAGGGGTGTGAAAACCCTGGGACTCAAAGGATTCAGGTTTACAGTCATATCGCTCAATTTAGTTGGTAGACGTTCCAAGTAAGCGCTCAAATTTTGAGTGTGTAGCGAGTCGCCTAATAAACAATGTTGGATAAACCAGGAGGCGATGGGTTGAATTAAAGTTTGTCCGTGGGCCAAGAGAAACCAGACGACCGCCACTAAAGAAACCGCGGTAATGAGAAGGCCTGCAGATAATTTGCGTCCCTTTGGAAACAAAACCTTATTTTCAAACCAATCGTCCCAGGCATAGGCCGCACTCAGGCCAATTACCCAGATGATCAAAAACCAATAGCGGGCAGGATCCCTAAAGGATGAAAAGATTGGCAGGGATTGAACCAGTGGATAAACTAAAAAGAATTTACCCAGGGCCATGCTGAGTCCGAAAAGCGCGGTTAGGCTGATCCATCGGCGTTCCGGTTTTTTGGACTGGAAAAATAATAAAACAAAAAACAATCCCGCGATGGATAGGGTTACTTGCATTTCCACAAACTGATACTGCCACCAATAATCTGCTCCGGCCCGGTCATATTGGTCTTTTCCGAAGAACCAGGGAAAGAGAAGGGTGATGAAATTCACCGGCGTCCAGGAATGAAAGAAGCGGTCCAGGTCGCTCCATTTTTCACCGGATATAAAAGTGGAAATAAATAAGGTGAGGGGGGCCGTGAAAACGAGAGTGCCGAGGGTCATCCCCCCAAGAGCTGCCAGTCTTTTTCCTAAAGTGAACCGGGGATAAGCAAAAGCCCAGAAGAGAAAGAATAGGCCTTCCAAAAAAACTACCTGGGGATGACCGGAGAAAAGGCACAACCCCCATAAAAAAGAGGCGGATAACAGCCAAAAAAGGCGGTTTTGGCTCTGATAACGCAGCAGGCAAATGAAGGCCCAGGGGAAGAAAGCGTGAGCCCAGGCAACATTCTGGTGATCCAATTGAGCCATTTGATGGCCGTTATAAGTCCAGAGAAAAGCCAAAAAAACCGAAGCGTGTGTGGATAACGAAAGTTCACGGCCCAAGAAATAGGCGCCAAACAGGTAAAAGACAAATGGCAGAACAAAAAGAAGATTAAATAAAAACGCGCCCGAACCCAGGGAATGGAGCAGCCAAATCAAAGGCGAAAGCACGCCGGTTATGGCCGCCGCAACCGGCGCGCCGTTGTAGAAAAGATCGGAGATAAAAGGAAGTTTTCCGTGAATCAGATGGTCGTGCACCCAGAGTGTGACGGGGTAATAAAAAGCCGTTGTGTCCAGAGAAAGGAAAATTTGGGAGGAGAAGTGAACCCAAGCTTTAAAGCAAAACAAGAAGGAAATGGTCAAGGCTAAAAGAGAAAAACCTTCCTTTAAAAAGAAGGTCCTGATGGATTGAATCCCTGGACTAGATTTTAACAGAGGAATTTTTTTCAAGGAATTGTAACAGCTCCCCGGTGACAGTTCCCGCGGCGATTTCTTCAACCGGGCCTCTCATGGTGAGGTCAAACTGGTCGCTGACTTTAATTGACAACTGACCGCCCGGCATCCGCAGGGTCAAGTCACCCTTAGTGCGGCCTGTTTTCACACAGGCGGCGGCTACCGCGCAGGAAGAAGAGCCCGAAGCTAAGGTGTAACCGGCGCCTCTTTCCCAGATGCGGATGGTAACCTCATGATCGTTTTCTACTTTGGCGAACTGAACGTTACTTCGGTTCGGGAATTGGGGATGATGTTCTAAGAGGGTTCCCAAAACATGAATCTCTTTTTCCGCCAGGTTAATATCGTCGTAAAAAACAATGCAGTGGGGGTTGCCCACCGAAACGCAGGTGACTTTGAGTTCCCGGTTAATGACGGGAATGGTCAATGGTTTTTCTACCACTTCACCCGTAAAGCCCGAAACAGGAATTATGGCGGCGTCAAAAGTCGCCTTGCCCATTTCAACCGTTACCATGGGTGCCTTGCCTAAAACCAAATGAAGCTGGGCCTGGACCTTGCCACCGGCGGTTTCGACTTCAAAAAAGGATTTTTCGGTATAGCCGTGTTCGAAGAGAAACTTACAGAAAATACGCAGGCCATTGCCGCTTTTTTCAGCCTCGCTGCCGTCCGGATTGTAGATGCGAAGTTTAGCCTCGGACGATGAGGATTTTTCCAAAGCCAGAATACCGTCCGAGCCTACGCCGGTGTTGCGGTTACAAATGCGGATGATGTTCTGCGGAGTCAGCCTGAAGGTGAGTGAGGCCGGATCCATCACGATATAGTCGTTTCCCAATCCGTGGGAACGGACAAACTGGTTTTGGATGAGCATGGAAGTCCTTTGGTTTCTGGAAACGGCGAAAATGCACGGAGATTTCAACAATGTTTCTTCGCAACGAGAAAATTATAAAGTATCATAAAAATACTTAAAAGAAGAATCCCGCTGGCCGGACAACTTGAGTAATTCTTAAGAACCCGGGTGAAAGAGTTTCACCCAATTCTAAAAGACGGAAACTAATATGGACAACGCCGCATTTTTAGCCAACCTTTCACAGCAAGAACGGGGCGATCAAGCTGTTATTAAGGCCCATCTGCGCCGGTATGTTCCTTATTTTGGCGGTAAGAGAAAGGTGGTTGATCTGGGTTGCGGCAGGGGCGATTTTTTGGAACTGCTGAAAGAAGAAAAAATACACGCTTTTGGAGTGGAAGATAACTCGGTGTTGGTCGCTCAAGCTAAAAAACGCGGGTTAATAGTCAAGGAAACAAAAATTCAACCTTTCCTGAAAAGCTGCAAAACCAACAGCGTTGATGGGTTTTTCGTCAGCCACCTGGTGGAGCATCTGGCACCCAAGGAAATGATGACTGCTGTGGCCGGCATAAAGCGAGCTTTGAAGGAAGGCGGGGTTTTGGTACTGATTACGCCCAATCCGCTTTCTTTGGGTGTGATGACCCATTCCTTCTGGCGGGACCCTACGCATGTCAGGCCATATCCACTAGATTTTTTAGTCGAATTGTCGGAATCCATGGGATTTCAGGTTCTGGCTAAAGGCGAGACCTGTCTGGGTGCGAAGGACTCTTTCATACGGTATGGAGTCAGGAAAATCCGAAAATGGTTGGTCGGGGACTATTTTCACGATCCGGATATTTATCTGGTGGTCCAAAAGAGCGGCAAGTCTTAACCCTTTTTGCAAAATAGGTTGGTGTAATCCCGGTTTTGTGGGGTGCAGCGCTTTAAAATATTTTCGGGTTGGGCGGGGAGCATCGTTTTTTCCTTCTCTGAAATCTCCCAAAGCTTAAATCCGATTTTTTTCAAGGTTCGCAGGTATCTTAAGGGCGAATAACCGGCCCGATTTATCCCGTAGGGCCAAAATTCGGTAATTAATTTAACGCCGGGGTTTTTCCTAATCAAAAGTTTCAGGCCCTCCAGGGCGCCCGCTTCCGAACCCTGAATATCCATTTTGATGAAGTTGATTTTCTTGTCCAACTTTTTAAAAAAATCATCCAACTTGATGGTTTGAACTGAAATAGAAGAACGGTTGTCTTGGGAGTCATAAAGCCGATGGTCTCCCTTGTTGGTTTTGTTTAAAAAAAGCCGGGCGGTCTTGGTTGTGTCTGAAACGGCCAGATTCACCGGAATCACGTTGGCATAACCGTTGGACTCGAAGTTTTTTTTCAGCAGGGAAAAATTATCCGGGTCCGGCTCGAAAGCGTAAACCCTTCCCCGTGGGCCCACTAGTTTGGCCGCAATCAAGGTGTAATAGCCGATGTTGGCTCCGATATCCAGAACCGTTTGACCTGATTTGATTTCTTTTTTGAATAAAGCCGTTTCAAGGGGTTCGTAAATTTCATGAGTTGCCAGTTCCAAAGTGTCCTGGTCATCCAGCCACATCCGGTGGCCCTGCACCATGACCGACTTGGGTTTTAGAAAATGAAAAAGCCAGGTATAAAGCACTCGAATTGGTTTGATTTGTCCCAAGCCGTGACCGCTGACAGCTGCGGCGCTTTTTTTAAGAAGGTTTAAAATAGGATGGTGCACGGAAACCTCTGAAAGTGAGAATTTCGAATTTGTTGTACCTGGGCCCTCGGTGTCTTGTTCAAGCCGGTTGATTGACTTTTGGTTCGCGGGAAGCGTAAAGCCAAACGCCGTAAACCAGTGTGGAAATGATCCAAAGGCCAAGAAAAGCAATGAGGGGATAAAACCAGAACGGCTGGTATTTAAAATCAACCTGATGATTCCCCGCGCTCAGGTATAGGGTCCGGAAAGCGTTGTCGGCGGTATAAATTTCGGAAGGCTGTCCGTCCACAAAAGCTTTCCAGCCGGGATAAACCATCTCAGAAAAAATCACCAGACTGTTTTTGTCCAATTGAACGGAATAGGTTTGCCAATCCACGTCGTCTTTTTTCAATTGGTAGTTCATCTGTGCTTTTTCTTTTGGCAGGTGAGCGGTAACTGAAATGGGCAACTTTTTTTCAAAGATGATTTGATTGACCGGGTCAAAACTATCCGATTCCAGCATTCTAAAAAGCGAGGAGTGATCAGGAGCGATTCGAATTTTATTGGGCGTGTTTACATAAAAAGGCCCGTTTTTTTTGACATAAAGGTGGGTGGTTTGCAAGTCAATATGGGTAAAGTCTGGATTTTCACCTTGACTGCCTCCGAAAAGCACTCCCTTTACGGACAAAAGCTGCATTTGTTTTTGAATGGGTATTTGATGAATCTCAGCGAAGGCATTCAATACGATTGGGCTATATCCGCCAAAATCTCTGATCTTTTCTATCATCACCAAATTTTCAGGGAAGGGGATGGGGACTATTTGACTTGCGGTGCGAATAGGATAAGTCAACGTATGATCAAAGTAGTAGCGGGTATCAGCGGTTTCTTTTCGGAGACTGAGAATATCTGGGAAATGATTCTCGAAATCGAAATTCGTAGAGGAAATGGTTTTTAAATTACTCCACCCTGTTAAAAGAAGCGGGAAAACCAAAGCTGTTATCAAGAGCCACCGACCCAAGGTTTTCCGTGATTGACTCAGACCCCAAAAGCTAAAACCAATTAAACCCAGAAGAAGCGCGATGATTTCTCTCCAGGTTTGTTCCGGCCTTAAAAAAGCTATGAACCACATGAAAATAGTGTACACGGCGGCGGCCAGCACTAACTTCGTCGATTTCCTTTTTTCGTTTAATCGTTGTTCCACGGTTTGAAAGCCACAGGCTAATAGTACACAACCATAGAGCACGTACCCCTCAACGAATCGGCAGGGTGCACGGCTCAGATTCATGGCAGGAAGGAAATCGCAGAGTAATTTATGCAATGGAAAAAAATGGCCCCAGGCTGTAAGAATGGAAAAAAGGCCGGTGATTGAAACGAAATAGATGAATTTTTTATTTTCGAGCTGGAATGCGAAGAAGAAAAAGAACAGTACCCAAATGCCGATGTAGCCGAAACTTCCTCGGAAATTATTATCTTGATTGGATTGAACATTTCCGGTTTGAACGATGTCTTCCATTGTTTCGTCTTTCGGCAATGCAAAAGCTGGAAATAGAAATTCGTAAGTGGTGAAAGGCGTCATTGAATAATTTCCGTTAAACTTCTCATAGGTTTGATCCTGAAGGCGGCGGTTGGAAAGATCGGCAAACTCTTTTGCGGGAATAAGATGAATAAAAAGAGGAAGAATTCCCCAAAAAGCAAAAAGAAGAATAAAGCCCATTTTTTTCCAGGGTGTTTTGGTGGAGACGGAAGATTCGGGGTTTTCTGGAGTGAAAAAACGGAATAGAAAATAGGCGAGAGCGGTATAGAAGATCCAGGTTGTGGATTGAAAACTGCCGCAGTCAAAAATAACCGCGAAAACGAGTCCTGCCGCGAACGCCCAACGGGGCGCCCAGTTTTGGCGTAATTTTTCCAGGACCGCCATTAAGACGGGAAAGAGAGCGTAATCGGCCAAAATGTGCAAATGAATGAGCTCCAACCAAAAAAAACCGGACGAAGCGTAGGTTAGAGCGCCCACTCGGACGGCATTGTCTGAAAGCCGCAGGTTTTTTAACCAAGCGTGCATGCCCGATCCTGCAATAACCATGTGCAAAAAGTAAAACACGCTGATGCCATAAGCCGTCGGTAAAAAGAGAGTTAGATAATTGAGCGGATAACACATCATGCTATTAGGGTTGGCGAAAAAAGGCTGACCTCCAAAAATGTAGGGATTCCAAAGGGGGAAATGGCCTTGCAAAAGCTGGGTTTTTAAAAATTCTCTGAATGGAGCGAATTGATAGATCAAATCGTTACTGTAATAGGCCTGACCTAAGAATAGGCAGGGAAAGAAGGCGATGAGGGCGAGTATCACATATAAACCGTAGGGTTTTAGAGATTTGATGTGATTTACAATGTCCATGGATTCTCCGTCCAGAATTTATAGTCGTAAGTCTTTGCGGTTTATGGCGTTTTATACCCTTAAATCTTGCCATTTATCCTTTCTTCAACCGTATGGTTTGGAGCGGTTTTTGAGCCAAACAAATCACGGACACTCCGAAAGGAGTATCAAAAAAACGAAGTAAAAAACTTTCCATACCCAAAAGAAAAATCAGAGCTTGATTAAATAAAGCGGGAAGGGGAACGATGGACATCATTATTTTTTTGTCTTTCTTGAACCAAGAGCGAAAATGAATCAAGGCCACTAAAGGAAAAAAGGGGAAAACAATGCAATAGGACTTGCGCTGAACTTCAAAACCGGCTGCGTTGAGTTGGCCGACAATTTGGGAAAGTGTGTACCGCCTTTGATGGTGACACACTTCGTCATGTTCACTCCAAAGCCATTGGTATGCGGGAGAAGTCACTAAAAGTCTGCCGCCGGGTTTCAAAATGCGATAAATTTCGGCGATGGCTTTTTGATCGTTCTTGACGTGTTCCAAAATATCTAAAGCGAAAGCGGCATCAAAAGAGTGAGAGGGAAGTTTCAACTTTTCCATATCAGAAAGAGTGAGGTCTTTTAAGCCTCGTTTTTTACAATAGGCAAGAGCTTTGGAGGAGGAATCCACTCCCTTGATTTTGCCGAATTTCAGAAGCCAGGAGGTAGTAGCTCCGGTTCCGCAACCCAGATCCACCATTCGGTCCCGGGGACTAGGCTTGATATAACGGCGCGTAAAAGATTCGATAATCTTAAAGCGACCAACATTCCACCAATAAGTTGACTCGATTTTGTAATTGCGTTCGAATTCATCATCATTCATGAGGTGTTGTTCGTCCATTCCTTGAGTCGGCTAGGTGAAAACGCCAATTTTAAGCCATTTTTGGGAAACTTGTCGAAGTAATTTCAAGAAGAAATAATTCGGCATTAGTGTTTCCGATTGAGCCACCATAGCAGAGGAATTGAGAAAAACCAGAGAACAAGCCCGCCACATACCAATGGCCACCAAAAAGGCTGGTATTTAAATTCAACTAAATGATCGCCAGCCGGAATGAAAAGTCCCCGGAAAGCATAATCAATATTGTAAATTTCGATCGGTATCCCATCTAGGCTGGCTTTCCAACCGGGATAAAAAAGCTCCGAAAAAACCACTAAGCTGGGAACATCTAAATTGATTTTAAAGGACTGCCAGTCGGGTTGTTCAGCCGTCAGTTGGGCTTGTAACTGGGCTTTTTGACCAAGTAATTGCTGAGTGATTACTGCGGGTGGAGCTTTAAAAAGCAGGGCTTTGTTCTTATAAGAAAAACTCGGTTCTTGAAGAACCTTCAATTGTCCTTGTTCGGTTGGAACGACCAAGAATTGTGTCAAGGCTCGCACATATCCGAAATCGGGGTTTTCGTAAATATGGTATGAACCCATGGTTTTTTGGGTAAAACCGGGAATTTCTCCCTGATCTTTGACGCAGACTAGTTCTTCCAGAGCCATTAAACCGACGGAGAGACCTATTGAGATTTTGCCGAGATCATCGATTTTTTTGATATGGAGGGGATCGTATCCGCTATTCGTGCGGATATGGAGGGGTATGAGGGAATTAATCGGCAATGGGTTGTCATAGGTTTGTTGATTCGCTCTCACAAGATAAGGCACATCAGATTGAACGACCACTCGACCCCCTTGGGGAGGACGGAGCACGCTCATCACTGAATTTTTTTCAAAATCATAATTATCCAAACTACCTGTAGTCCAGCTGGTCCATCCATAAACCAGCAGGGGAAACAAAAGCGCCGAAACGAAAATAAATTTTCCAAGTTTTTTCCAGGATTGGGTTTGGAGCCAAAGCGCTAATCCGGCCAACCCCAAAAGGGAGCTTAAGGTTTCACGCCAAGCATTTTCGAAACGAAGGAATGAAAAAAGGCATAGGGCTGTCGCCCCGATGACGAGACCGGTAAAAAGGAACGGCGGTCTTTCTTTTGCGTCCTCGCATTTTTCTAGATATTGAAAGCCAAAGGCGGCCAGGGCTGAAGCACAGAGGATGTAAAAATAAAGAAAGCGAAAAGGCGCCCGAATAATATTAAAGCCGGGAATGAGCCCGCAGAATAAACGGTGAAGAAAAAAATATTTTCCAAAAGCTACCAAGACGCATATGCTGCCGCAAAAGAGTAAGTAAAAAACAGTTCTCTTATCTTTCAGGCGCAAGCCCAAAATTATCAGCAATGGCGCCCAAAGACCCAAATAGCCGAAGTTTCCCAAAAAATCCACGTCGCCGCCGTTTCGAACCGTCTGAATGGCCTGCTCGATAGATTGGCCTGGATCCAGACTGAAAGTCGGAAATATAAATTGCAGAAGATTGGAAGGCTGAAGGGAAAAACTGGAATTGAAATCATCGTAAGTCATGTTGGGCAAGCGCCGTACGGACAGTCGTGAAAATTCCATCGTGGGAATCAATTGCGCCAAAAGAGGCAAGGCTCCCCATGTCAGCAATAGCAAAGAAAGAATCAAGCTTTTCCGGAATTTAGCCGAGGCCCAGAGATCTTTAATGGAAGAGGAACCGTGATTTTGGGGAATGAAACGAAAAAGAAAATAAATCAACCCGCCATAAAAAGCTCCCAAGGTGACCTGAAAACTACCGGCGCAAAACAATAAGGCGAAGAAAACGCCCGACGATAGAGCCCATTGCCATTTCAAACTTTGAGAGAGTTTTTCCAGGCCACTCATGAACCAGGGTAAGCAGGCAAAAGCCGCGATAACGGGGGGATGAATCGTCTCCTGCCAAAAAAAACCTGAACAGGCGTATAGAAAACCACCAATAACACTTGCGGACGGTGAAAGTTTCAATGTTTTTAGCCAAAAATGCATGCCACAAGCAGCCAGCAAAAAATGTAGGCTCAAAAAGACGTTTAAACCGAAACCGGTGGGAAACAAAAGGGTCGGGTAGGTAAGGGGATAAAGCATCATGTTTTGCAAATCCGCAAAAAATGGCTGACCGCAAAAGATATAAGGGTTCCACAAGGGGAAGTGGCCTTGGAAAAGCTGATCTCTTAAAAATGCCCTCATGGGTCCAAAAAAATATAATAAGTCATTGGCGAAATAGGTGCGGCCCAAAAGCAAACATGGAAAGAAAGCGATAAGGGACAGAATGATGTACAAACCATAAGGCTTCAGGGTTTTAAGATTGTGAACGACGTTCATTTGTCCTCCGACAAAAATTTTAGTTTATAAGCTTTCGCGGTCCATTGAACTTGATAAACCTTCACGTTTTTGGCGGGTTTATGTAGGGTGGTAAAAAAACCGGTAACCAAACCAGCCCCATAAAAAGAATGTCTAAAAAAAATAAGAATGGGTACTTTAAAAATGTCCATGAAACGGCGGTGCCAGGAAGCGGCGGAGATGCCGGTGCCGATTGAGAGAAGCGCGAAGAGAAAAAGAGGCATCCAGGACCAAGGTGATTTTAAGACATTGAGAAATGGGCAAGCGCCGCCCGCAGCCCAGGGCGCTAGTAAAGCGATCAAATAAAACAAAAAGAAAGCCGGCGCCAGATGAACAAGGTCGGACAGGCAGGGATAAACTTTCATCTGTTGAGCGCGGCCACGTCCATAGCGAAAAGCTTGAAAGCAAAATGCGCCCAGGCTTTTTCGGCGGCTGCGGTAGACGCCGGCCCGGGGGTCATAAACCAGCCGGTAGCCCTTGTGAAGAAGGCGGTTTAAAAATTCATTTTCCTCGTTGGGGAAAAGGTCCGTTCGAAAACCACCTTCGGCCATAAAAGTTTTACGGTTAACCATCATGTTGCAAAGGATTAATTCTTTTTCGGAAGCTTCCCTCACCGAGCCGATGGCGGCGTAGCGGGAGCGGACTTTAAAACTTCCCATCCAGGAGGCCAAAACCGCGTTCACCGTGCGCTCAAAGGAAATCGCGTCCGGTGGCACCAGATTGGGCCCGCCCGCCACGGCGGTGCGGCTGTCCTGAAAATGGGAAATCAAATTGGGGATTTCGCCGGGAATGGCCAGACTGTCATCGTCCAAAAAATAGACTAGCGGCGTTTTACAGTGTTTGACTCCCAGGTTGCGTTGAAAGGACGGATTTTGCCCTACGCAGACGAAAACATCTTTCGGTTTTTCATGGGCTGGTAATCGGCTCAGAGCTTTCAGTGCGGCAATGTCTTTATCCGTACTTATTGAGGCGATGACTACGCTGTAATTCATGGGATTCACGATTTCTTGGAAATAAAAGAGCTTAGTTTTAAAGCCGAGGGAAGACCCAAAAGCGAGGCGAATATAGGACCGACCAGAAGAGTTAGAATGGAAAAAGAGAGAAGCGCGGATGGAGCGACCTGGCCGCTGGAAAAAAGAATAAACAACGCCGCCTCCCTGGTACCGAATCCCATAACCGAAATGGGAAGCAATTCTACCATAATGACCACGGGTAGCAGCAGTGCCAGGGACGAAAGGCCGATAGGTAAACTCAAAGCTAAAGCGCAAAAATAAGCCCGGACAGCGGTGACTTCCCAGGCCAGAAAGGAATAAAGAACGGGCAGAACCAGCCGTTGAGAGGGGTTAAACAACTCCTGGAGGCGGCTGTAAAACTCGCTCCCGTGGGTTTTGATATTGTCCGCCAGGGTTTTGGGGGCCAGACTTAAAAGCAGGGGTTTGATATAGGTTCTCATCCATTCGGGGTGAAGAAAAAGGAAGATCAGGCCGATACCCAGTAAGAGGCCTAAAAGAGCCGCTAAAGCGGGTATTTGGTTTTGCGACTGAATAACCAGATTGATCAGGCCGATGGAAGCCAAAAGACCCAGGGTTAATAGATCGTAAACCTTGTCGGACACATGAACCGAAAAGGCGGCGGGAAGGGAAAGTTTCCCCAACTTGCTCAACCCAAATACTCGTACCACATCGCCCAGCTTGCCAGGCGTCACGGTGGAAAGGGGTTGGCCGGAGAGATAAATCTCCACGCCTTCGGAGTACTTTAACGGCGACTTTAGACGGGCGGCCAAGCAATGAAGACGCAGACCTTTTAACAGAATTTCAGGCAGCGCGAAAAGAAAAGCGGCGGCCAGCCAATAAAGGTTCGCATGTTTCAAAATATCTAATGTTGTGGGCAGGTTTACCTTTTTAATTAAAAGATAAAAAAATAATCCGAGGCCGATTAAAAAGGCGAAATGAGAAAGGCGTTTCATTTTTTCAGCAGCTCCCTTTCCAATTCCCTTACGCAGTCTTTCCAGTCCCATTTTTTGAGTAAGGCGGGGGAGGGGGAGACGGTTCTCTTCGATTTTAGTGTTTTGACGATGGCTTTTGAAAAAGCGGCCGGATTCGCTTCGCTCAAAACCACGCTGTCTTTGAGGTGGACGCTTTCACCCACGCGGGTGGCGATGACAGGTCTTCCGCAGGCCAGGGCTTCCCGAAGCTTCATGGAGGCGCGGTGGTGGTTGACCGGTGTGTCGGAATAATAAACCAAAGTCAGGTCTGAAATTTTGAGGCAGGCCGCTACTTGAGAGATGGTGATGAGGCCCGTGAAGTGGACGGAGGGTTCAATACCAAGCTCCCGGGTAATTCTTTTAAAGTGATTCTCATCCGGTCCTCCGCCCGCGACCAGTAACTGGGTTTGAGGCGCATGGTGAAGCACTTCCTTAAAAGCGTAAAGGGCTGGTTCCAGATCGCAGGCCACATTGAGATGGGCGGTAAAAACCAGAATAGATTTTCTGGGTTTGGCTTTATGAAGCGCCGCGGCTTTCGCCGGTAAATTTTCAAATATTAAAGCTTTCTTGTTGAAAATGGTTTCATCCACGCCCTGGGGCACTTGAATGGTTTTTTGAGGATCAACGTTAAAAAAGTCCAAAAGCGATTCTTTAAGTTTGGGATTGTGATAAGTCACCCAATCGGCCCGCTTGGGCCAGGGCATTTGAAGCCATTCGTGGATGGTGCGGAAAAGCCCCGCACTATAAGCAAAATCCAAATCGTCCACGTCGATGACGGTTTTCGCGCCGAGGATTTTTTGCCAGAGCATGGCGGGTATCACCGTGGGGTAAGGTTTGACCGCCAGTACCACCTGATGTCGGGTGAAAAAGGTTTTGAAAAAGTAATAGGGGCAAGAAAAGGCCATATCCAGCCAGTAAGGCAAAGTCGGCAGAGGTTTGATGAATCGAACCTGATGACCTCGTTGCTTCAAGGCCTCGGCGATGTAAAAGGCCCGTAAGGCGCTGCCCGTGCCCCAGCCCTTGGCGGACAGGACGAGGATAGATAAGGTTTGGGGAGGTGTGGTTCTTGGTTTCATCGGGTGAGATTTTAAGGGCAGATAGGGCGCTAGGCCACAGTCAAATGGGATAATTAACGTTAAAAATACTTCATAATCCTGACAAAAACCGACATGGGGAATTGGGGTTGAGCGAATAGATGAAAAACAAGGTGTTAATGATTTGTGGCTGTGGTTGAGGCGTTATCAAGTTTTTCAAGTTCCGTATTCACGTCTTTTAAAACGGAAATCGCGATTTCGCCGGTTTGCTTGGTACCAAGGCTTATCGTCAGCCGAAGGTTGCGCGCGGTAGTATGAATAAAATTTTGGTTGGCGGCGGTCAGCGGGTTGAAATAGATGTTTTGATAGTTTTTGATTTCTTGCTCGAGGGAGTTGAGCCTGAAACTCAGGTCATCGATTTCCTCGGAAAGTTTATCGTTTCCCAGAATTTGGTATTTAATTTGCGAGGTGGATTCAAAGTAAGTAAGGTTCAGGTTATTGACAATGACGGAAAGATTGCGGGGGTCAAGGTACGAACTCATGGTCTTGATGTTGTCTTCTAGGGCTCTTTTGAGTCCCTCTAAAACGATCCTTTTTTGTTCGCTTTTGACCCTGAGTTCCTGGGCATGCTGGTTCATGGTTTGAAAGGAATACACCGCCAGTCCGGCGAAGATAGCCATAAAGCCGCCGATAAAAGCGCCGACAATTGAATGCCAAAGACCCTTATCCGCTAATTGTTCCTGTAACCAGGTTTTTGGCGGGGTTACTGGAGCTGCTGGGGTTGGGGGTAGTTCAACTTTTTTTATTCTTGGCATTTTTACGGATCCTTTAGTAATCAATTAACTGTGTTTATTTTAGTCTTTGTGTGTTTGGCGTGCGAATATAAATACTATTTAGTTTTTAAAATTTTAAATGTTGCTTCTTCCGAAATAAATTTTTTATATTCACTCTCTATAGTTGCCCAATCGAGTTCTTTTAAAACATTTACAACATTGTTGTTCCAAATTAAGTATTTCTCTCTGTCTATAGAAGAAATTGGCCAATGGAAATTTGTGTTTATTGTTACAAAATAATCGAAACTGACGCAAGGCGGCTTTGATTTTGTTTGAGAATTTTCGTCTTTATCGTAAAAGTCATCATAAAAATTTTTATGCAACTTTATTTCGTCAAAATAATTTCGTGAATAACCAACGGGCTGAATAGTGATTTTTAATACAACATCCTTATTTTGAATGGTAATTATTCTTGTGTTGGTGTGAGGGATTGGTTTCGAATCGATTTTTGAGTTATATGGCAAAAAGAGGCCGAAGGACGGAAACGTTCCCAAGTTTTTAATTAACGCATTGTGCCTAAAAATTTTCTTTAACTCATCGTTGCTGATGGTTGAACTTTTTGTTTTGTAATCAGATGGCCTAGGGTTAAAGGATGTTGATGAGGCGGATTCTAGATACTCATAAGTTGAATCCCAAGATCTCATATTGAACGAACAAAGCTTACTTAATATGGCTTCCTCGATTATATCCATTCCACTTTTTTCTAAAAAGTGGTCAGTGCCATCAAATTTAATAAATTTTTCGGTTCCGCTGTAAAAATTGAACTCGTCTACGTATTTCCAATAAAACCAAGGATTTGGATATTGAATATTTTTTATTTCTGTGTCCGTAAATATGGAACAAGCAATTTTCTCATTTTGTTCCGGAACCATTGTTGAAAAAACGTAAGGAAGTGCAGGGACGATGGAAGCAAATAATAAAATTGTGTACTTGAGAGTTTCGCTGTTATTAATGCTTTTCAAAAGAACAGCTAATAAGAAAATAACTACAATCAAATAAATCGACAAAACGAAAATAATCATCATTTTTTGTCTCTTTTTGTTGATTGCTTGGATTTTTTTATTGCCAGTACAACTAACAAAAAGGGAACTGTTGAACTAAATAATGTAATGGCTTGTTTTAGCGCTTCGGGATCGGTGCGATTGAGATGTAGAAACCAAGTTAAAAAGAGTGCCGATGCTGAGTAAAGAAGTAAAACGAAACTGTTAACCAAAAGTAATGTAATGTCTTTTTTGGAACGAATTTTATCTGATGTTATGGTTGGTGAGGACGGTGGTGTCGCGTTTGGCGACTTCCCGGCTTTATCTTTTTTTACACGAACCTTACCTGACGTCATGGCCCGTCAATACCGCCGCGCCGCGTTTGGCGACTTCCCAACCGCCTTTGAGGGTCCAGAGGGGATCAGTGAGGCGGATTTTGGAGAGCAGATATTTCGGGCGGAAGAGAACTTCGCGGTAGGCTTGTTGGCGCATATCCACCAAGTCCTGGCTGGTGAGGGCTTCGGTGCGCACCACGGGCACGGGGGCCAGAGGCGAATACTGAGACCAATCTTTGTGATTCAAACAGTTGTTCTTCTCGTACCAGGGGTACATGTCCGTGTTGGGGAAAGGCGTGGAGAAACAGAACTGGGTATAGAAGGGGTCGATTTCTTTAATGAAGTCGATTGTTTCACGCCAGGTTTCACGGGTTTCGCCAGGCAAGCCCACGATGGTCATGCCGTAAAAGAGAATGTCGGCTTCCTTGCAGGCTTTGGCGCAGGCGCGGATATCGTCTTTGGTTACGCCCTTGTTGATGTTGTTCAAAATCACTTCCGAACCGCTTTCGATACCCACTGCTAATTCACGGCAGCCTGATTGGCGCATGGTCTTGAGCGACGGCACATCGGTCAGGTTGGCGCGGGTACAGCAGACCCATTCCAGATTCACTTCGTCTTTAATCAGCTGATGGGCCAGGTCGGCGGTACGGTCGGAATTGAGAGCCAGAAGGTCGTCAAAGAAAAGAACGTTTTTCACGCCAAAGGTGGTCTTAAGCCATTTGAGCTCTTCGGTCACATGGTGATGGTCGCGGGGGCGGTATTTTTCCAAAGCGTAAGCGCAGAAGCTGCAGCCGAAAGGACAACCCCGGGAAGTTTGGATCATGGCAAAATCTTTTTGAAACACGCCGGTGTGATAAGGGGCGATGGATGGCAATAAGTCGTAAGCGGGGAAAGGGGCGAAATCCACATTCATTAATTGAGCGGGGACGGTCTTTTTAAAGCCGCTCTTCGCGGTGGAATAGGCCAGGCCAGGGATTTCTGAATACCATTCTTCCGAATGGCTCGGCAGGGTTCCTTCAAAAGTCAGTTGGGATTCCAAGGCTTTGGCCAGGGTCGGCAAAATAACATCCAGCTCACCCATTAAAAACAGATCCACTTCAGGCCGGGCCGTAATGGGTTCCAAGATAAAAGGCGCTTCCGAGATGATTTTGTTGCGGATCGCTGTGACGCAGGAAGGCACGGTGGCTTTGGCTAATTGGAGAACTTTTAAATCTTCTTCCTGACAGTCAAAGGCCATACGGGCCACCACCAGGTGGGGCTGATAAGAACTTAAAACCCGGCCGAGGTGCTCCAGTTTTAAATTGAAGCCGTTGGCGTCGATAACCTTTACGTCAAAACCGGCCTGGCGCAGAGAACCGGCGCCTTGAAGAAGGGAAAGCGGTGGGTAAACCGAACCTACGTCCCGGTGCTCATAGCGTTCTTCGCGCACAACCGGCATGTCTTGGACCCGGGGAGGATTGATTAAAAGAATTCTTAAAGCCATGGGATTATCCTTTTCAGCCTGCTCCGTCGAGACGGTACTTCGCGAAAGCCGCTTGAGCCTCGGAATTTGAGGCGTCCCTGATATCCTGCCAGCGTTGGATGTGATCAGGGTAATTTAAATCACGTAAAATCATTTCGGTTTGAGAGTCCGCAAAATGCCATTCTTTCAGTAACACTTGATCACCTAAAGGTTCCGAATCCGTCCCCCGTTTGTTCCAGCGGCGGTATTGGGTTGCCCAGTCTTTCAAAGCCACGCTCTTCGCCTTGTCTCCATCCCACATGGTGGATACAAAATAAAGGGTTTTTTTGTAGAAAAGCAAATCCACCGAAGATGCGTCGACCAAACCATCCTTTGAAGTCAAGGTGACGATTTGAAACAAAGGGTCATTGTTGAATTTGCGCATCGACTTTTTGATTTCCGGATGCTTTTGAATAATCGCGTCTTCATCCATGCCTAAAGCAAATTCACTGGCTTGACGGGGCAAAGGAATCGTAGGACCGGCCAACGCGTTTTGAACCATATCCGTATTCCAAACACCCACACCTGCGACCAATAGAAGAATAAAACCTAAAGCAAACCATTTCCATTTGGGAGAAGAATGCTCGGAAAGGAGATCGGCCTGCGGTATGGGTTTGGAATCAGATGACGGCTGTTTGTTGTGTCGCATTGCCCTTACTTTCCGGAACGGGGTCACCGTAATCCTGCACATGACCTAATAGGGATTGGAGTCCCCGCCATAGGAGATTAATTTGTCTGAAGGAACGCACGGTAGTGACTTGTCCTATGACAAATCTCGGATCTTTCATTAGATTCCAGGTTTTAGTTGCCCATTCACTGGCGTTAATTTGTGATTTGAGAATCGGATGACTCATATCGTATTTTTCGTAATCGGTTTTGCCGATCAAAAGCCAATTTTTACGGGTGGCTTCCATCCAAAGGGGAGACCCGGGATAGGCAATGACGACCGAGGCCTGCATGCAATCGCCGGCCCTCACCTTATAGAAAAGAAGATCTTTGGTGACCTCATAAGTTTTGCGGACATCTTCTTCGGTTTCCCAGGGATAACCCATCATGGTGGTCAGGAGAATGACTAAACCTTTGTCTTTTGCCATTTTGACCCCGCGGCTGATGAGCTCCACGGTTTCGCACTTGGCCAGATGCTTGATGGTGTAATCGGAGCCGGATTCCAAACCAATTTTCAGCAGGCGCCATCCGCATAACACCAAAAGGTCCACAATCTCTTCATTCAAATTATCCGCACGGCAGTTGGAAGAAAATTGAAAACGACCCAGCAGTTTGCGGGCTTTGAGTTCTTTATAAAATTCTCTTAGCCATTCAATGTTATAGATGGGGCCGGATTCGTTATCGTCGAAAAATTCCCAAATCTTGTACTTATTAATACAAATTTCCATTTCGGCGGCCACATTGGCAGGGGAACGAAGGCGGGCGGTTTTGCCCCAAAGGGCGTGCTGCCAGATACAAAAAGTACAGAGGCCCACGCCGCCACCCGATTCTTTGGGCGCGCCACAACCGCGGCCCGTCAGAATGTAAGCGGTGGGACGAAGCAAATAGGCTTCGCCGTAATCCTGAACACGGGTGAGTTCGCGGTCAATGAAAGGAAGGGAGTCTAGAGCTTCTTCCAGCTTGTGGGGGCCGGTGGAAAGGGTTTTGCCGTCGGCATCACGGTACCAGACGCCGGGACCCAGAGGGGCTTTGCCTGCCAGAAACTCGACCAGGTTGCGACCCACGATGTCGTAATCGCCGCCGGTCATGACGTAATCAACCTTAGAGTTTAAAAGGGATTCTTCGGGGAAATAAGAAACGTGATCGCCCATTAAGGCGATCTTGACGTTCGGGAATTGGGTTTTGAGTTCTTCAATATATTTCCAGTGGCGGTTGACCACCGGGGCCTTGGTTTCCAAAAAAATGACTTCAGGGTTAAAGGCGGCAAGATGTCCGTCAAATTCTTCGTCGCTCATACGGCGGTTGATGCCGTCGAGCCAAAGAACCTCATGACCCAGGTGTTTCAGGTTGGTGGCCAGGTGACCGGGTACCAAAGGGAAGATGCGGACTTCTTGTGTCTTTGAGAATTTTAAATGGCGATTTTGTGTCAACAAGGGAAGCTCGCCGTCTTTGCGGAAAGGGGGATAAAGGACAGCTGTTTTCATAATGGGATTAAAACCTCATAATTCGATTTTCTTTATAATCGGACATCTGAACGCTTTTTTTAAGACCGTTAGTTTATATTCTATCCCGATACCAATCAATTGTCTGTCTTAACCCTTCCCTTAAGGGAATACGGGGTTCCCAGCCCAGAACCCTTTTGGCCTTGGAAATGTCGGGTTTTCGGCGCACTGGATCGTCCACGGGCAGGGGTTTATTATTAATTTTACTATCGGCGGTACCGCAGAGTTCGATGACCAGTTTGGAGAAATCCCGGATGGTGGTTTCTTGGGGATTGCCCAGGTTGAAAATTTCCCCCATTGTGTTTTCCCTGGAAATGGCCGCCCAAATTCCCGCTACCAGATCGGACACAAAACAAAAGCTCCGGGTTTGGGAGCCGTCGCCGTAAAGGGTGACTGGTTTTCCCCGCAAACATTGAGTAATCAGATTCGAGACAACGCGGCCGTCGTTTTCGTTCAACCGGGGACCGTAAGTATTGAAAATGCGAATAATTCGGGCATCCACTTTAAATTTATTAATGTATTCATAAACCAGAGCCTCGCCCAACCGTTTGCTTTCATCGTAACAAGAGCGGGGTCCGAAGGAGTTGACGTTTCCCCAGTAGGTTTCAGTTTGGGGATGAACCAGAGGGCTTCCGTAAACTTCGGAGGTGGAGGCGAAAAGAAACTTGGTTTTGCGTTTGCGGCAATATTCCAGCAGCTGAAGGCTGCCCATGGAATTAACCAGGATTGTCTCGATGGAATGGGTCATGTATCCAATAGGCGAGGCGGGGGAAGCCAAGTGAAAAATGTAATCGACCTGGGCAAAACGAATGGGAAGGGGTTTGATGACATTATGTTTTTTAAACTTAAAGTTTCGGTTGGCCCGCAAGTGGGCGATGTTTTCTTTTTTTCCGGTAATCAGGTTGTCCACACAGGTGACTTTGTGTCCCTGGGCTAAAAGAAAATCGCACAGATGGGAGCCGACAAAGCCCGCGCCGCCGGTGACAATGGAATGAATGGGTTTCATATAGCCTCGTCGTTATAAAAATGGAACTTTGAAAGACGGGGAAGTTTATCATAAAAAAGAAGGGCTCTGCCAGTTGAAGGTTTGAGTTGGCCGCAAAAGGTAAGTTTTGGGAAATAGACTTGTTTACACTAAGTTAACGGCGGACAAAATGAGAACAAAAGTTAACGAATAGGGTAGCCGTTGCCGCCATAGGGACTGACTACGGCGGGTGTGGGGGTTGGAGTTGGGGGTAAGAGTGATGTTTCACCTTTATTAATAGGTTTAAGGCGAATAATCATGTTGTTTTTAATATCCGTCAGGTAAAGCCGGTCTTGGGCATCGCAGGCGATCGCCCTGAAGTGGGGGCTGTAGTTGGGGGCAATGGTTTCATCCTTGGCCCGCCACATGCCGATAAATTCATATTGACCGTTGCGGCTGTTGTAAAAATTAATTCCATTATTTTGTCCATCCACAATGGCCACCCAGCCTTCTTTGGTCACTATCAAACCGCCAGGTTCTTTAAATTGATAGGGTCCGTCTCCAAACCATCCCTCTTGGGTTACTCCCGCGCCGCCGTTGTTAAAGACCTCGAATCGAAAATTGCCCGTGTCCGCCACAATAGCCTGGTCGATATTGTTGATGGCCATGTCCAGGGGGTAGTTGAGCAAATAGTCGCCGGTTCCAAAAGAACCAAAGGTGGCGTTGTATTGGCCGCCGGCACTGAAAATTTCCACGCGGGAATTTCCGCTGTCAAGAACCCAGAAATTACCGAAGTGATCAACGTCGATAGCCCGGGGTTGATTAAATTGGCCCGGGGCGGAACCCTGCGTTCCCCAAGTGGAAAGCACCATTCCGGTTTCATCCAAAATGACAACGCGGTTATTTTGGGTGTCGGCGACATAAAGCTTTTTGGAAGGGTCCACATAAAGCCCGCAAGGGTCGTTGAATTGCGGGGGATTGCGCCAGTCTGCCCGGGGTCCGAAAGAGCCTATGCTTTTCAGTGGTTTCCCATCGGCGTCCCAAACGACCACGCGGTTATTGCCGCTGTCCGCGATGACCATGTGGCCAGAGGGGGCGATAGCGATAGCTTCGGGGTCATTGATCGGGTCGGAAGAACCGTTCCACAGGGTGTCAAAGGTATAAAACTTGTGACCCAACGCCACGTTAACCGTAGGTGTAATAGTGGGAGTATCGGTAATGGTGGAAGTGGCTGTGTCTGTCGGGGTGGCGGTTACCGTGGGAGTTTGTGTGGCATGAGGTTTTTTAGCCCACGAAGAAAGAGGGAGCAATAAAAGAAAAGTCAAACTAAGAAGTAAATAACATTGCTTCTTCATGGCGTCATGCTATCGAAGCCCCCCGTAAAAGGCAAATTAAACTCAAAACGAACAGGGGTTAAAAGTTATTTAACAGGATGCTGAAAAAGTATTTTTCAGCATCCTGTCGACAGCCATGGGTTAGAACGAGCCACTTAAAACATGGTTTTTATTCTTCGTGGCTCGTTCGTAAATATGAAAAAGTCCAATTTTTTCGACTTTTTCAACAACCTGTTAAAAATCAGGAGTTTTTTAAACTTTGAGAAATCAAACGCCTTCCATACGGCTTTGGCAGCTGATACAGCGGGTTGCCCAGGGGATCGCCTTGAGGCGGGGCATGGGGATGACTTTTTCGCAAGTTTCACATTTTCCGTAAGCGCCGCTTTCGATGCGCAGGATAGCGCGCTCGATGCGTTCCAGCTCAATGCGGTCGTTCTCCATCAAAGTGACGGATAAATGCTGGTTCAATTCGCCCGATCCATGATCGGCCGAATCACCCGGCATATTTTGATTGTCCGCGATATCCTCGCGCAAATCCTGTTCAAGGTGATTGACCTGACCGGTGATTTCATTGCGGCGGCGCTGCAGTTTGACCAAGAGAGGTTGGAAAACGGGGCTGATACGGATTTTCTTTGGAATCGCCCGGGTCACAACCACTCTTAAGGTTTTTTGGGCGATTTTTTTGATGGCATTTTTTTTAATAGGTTTTTTAGCGACACGATTCTTTTTGGTAGTTGTTTTTTTCTTGGAGCTGGCCATAGTTCCTCCGAAGCGGATTATGCGTAGTGTTGAAATAGGGCGTTGAAAGGGCTAGAGAGTATCGGAGGGGTTAAAAACTGTCAAGAATAAAGGCGATTTTAGGGGATTGACGAATATACCGTTAAAAAATTTGAGTTAAGGCATAGCTTGACCTGCCGTAGCCTTCACATCAAAACGAGAAAACCACTTCATATAGTAGTAGGTGCCGGTGAATTTCTCTGACAGTGCTGATTCTATGACTTAACATAGATTCCATGGAAATTGTTCTTTTAAGACTCGATCGTATCGGTGATTTTATTTTAGGGATTCCGTCCTACCGGGCGCTACGCCAAGCTTATCCCAAAGACCATATTTCGGTGGTTGTGCCTTCCTTTGTGGCGGAACTGGCGGAAGCTTGCCCCTACTTTGACGAAGTTTATGTTTTTGAGGCGCTCTGGCTTTTTCCGGGCCAATCCTTCACAAGGCGGTGGGGATCGGCGTGGAAACTGATCAGCTTTTTGCGCTCCAAAAAAATAGAACTGCTTTTTGATTTCCGGTACCAGAGCCGTTTGGACCCTTTGGTCGCGGGGTTGTCCGGCGCGAAAAACCGGGTGGGTTATGATCTGGGCTGGGTCAGCCGGTTTTTGACTTTGAAAGTTCTCCAGCCCGAAAAGGGTTCACATCAAATTGTGCGCAATCTTCATCTTCTGCGGGAGTTTGGAGTAACCGCTGTGGATGAAAGTTTGGAACTTTGGACCCATCCCAAAAATCTCAAGACCGCTCAAAACCGCACACCCGCCCAAGAGCTTTTACCGAATGTTTCCCGAATCGCGGTCCATGTGGGGGCGGCCGCGCCGTCTAAACGGTGGGGGGCGGAAAGCTTCGCGACCCTTTTATACGAGATACACGCTCAAACACAGGCTGAACTTTATCTTTTAGGCGGCGAGCAGGATATGGCTTTTGTCCATGAGGTTTTAGACGGTTTGCGCTGTCCCGTGGTGAATTTAGTGGGAAAGTTTTCTTTATTGGAAATTGGGGCCTTTACCAGGGACTGTCAGCTCTTTATAGGATGCGATTCGGGGACAACCCATTTGGCGGCGGCAGCCGGAGTGCCGGTTCTCTGTCTTTTTTCGGCAGCCAATGAAGTGGAGGTTTGGAAACCGGTAGGCCCGAAAGTAAAGGTTTTGACCCGTCATCCTGAATGTTCACCCTGCCGAAGCCATGAATGTATTCGGACCGATGGTTATTTCTGCATGGATGAAATTAAAGTGGAAGATGTGCTGGAAGAAGTAAAAACTATTTTGGCATCCGTACCTTTAGGTTAAAGAGGAAATCGTGAAATTTTTGTTCGTCTTTAGAATAATTTTTGGGGTTGTTTTAACCATGACCGCCGCAGCCACCTGGGCGCAAACTCCTGTTTCCCAAACCAATTCATCAACAGGTTTGGGACAACCCATGACTGTGTCTCAACCTGAAGTTTCGACACCGGTGCCCGCCCCGGCAATGACCCAGGATCAACAAATGCAATTTGAGGATACCCATTTAATCAGCGCTGAGACCGGTCTTTTTGATATTCGTTTCAGTCTCAACGGCCAAGAAATCGCCAGTGAAAAAGATTTGGAAAAGATCATCGCTTCGGCGGATGACGAGAAAGCGCTTCAAGACCTTAAAGCCGCGGAAGACCGCAGCTCTTTGGGCTGGATTTTGACCGGCAGCGGCAGCGGTATGTTGGTAGTCGGCGCGCTGGCCAGTTGGAACAATAACAACGGGGTTCTTTTTAATGTTTTGGCTTTGGGCGGGTTGGCGACGGATCTGATAGGAGGAGTGCTTTTTCGGGAATCCCAAATGGAGAAAATGGACGCGGTGGACCGCTATAACCAGCTTGTCCGGCAGGATAATGGGCTTTCGTTTCTCAATCTGCCCAATGCGCCCGGGCTGGCTTACGTTCAGCGGTTTTAAAAGTAAGCCTGTTTTCACCAAGAGGCTATCGGAGTTGTCCACGACGGGGACCCGTCGTGGACAGGTAAGCAATTGAATTAACCCGCGCAGAAGAGAGCGATATGACTTTTATTCTCGAAAATTTGTATTACGTTAAGTTTTTAGCGATTATTTTTATTCTTTGGGTTGCTTACGAAATCTTTAAACGATATCTAAAGCGGAAACCCAAAGACCCTGATTTAAAGGCCATTGAAACAGCCGGGCACCTGCTCGAAGACGGGAAAAAGGCGAAAGCGACCGTCCTTACAGAAAAGATTCTCCAATCACACCCTCAGAATAAAAAAGTTTATTCATTAGCCGTTTTCAATTATTGGACGGCTGAGATGTACAAAGAGGCTAAAGCTGTATTTCCGTTATACAAAAGCATCTTCGGTGAAGATTTAAAAGCGGATGTAACCTTTGAGGACTTGGAAGCGGAGGAAAAACGCTATCAGGAATTGACGGAACACACGGGAGACACATGGACATTTAAGGCTCGTTACCTAAAGTTTAAGATTGTTATTAACCTGGGGTTGCCCTTCGTAATCCGAGAAGTTCAAGTGTCTCCGAAGGGTTTTTTGATTAAACGTCTTTATAAGGATGAGTTTTACGAATGGAAGGATATCTATGAAGCTTTTGTGACAGAACCGCCCAATAAAGATGTGATCGTCAAAGTCTTAGTCATGCGTACTGATAATAAAAAAATCGAGTTGAGTGATCTTTATTTTGAAAAGGGGTGGGTAATGTTGGAAAAGGCGATTCCCATGTACTTAAAAATCTCGCGCCATAAATACAAAGAAAAGACCTGGCTTATTCTTTTGGGCCTTCCGGTTTGGATCGGTTTGTTAATCATTTTTAGACTGACAGATAATTGGGCTTACTTCGTCGCCGATATGATCACTATTTTCGCTTACTATTTTTATACCAATAAGCTGAACAAGATGTAGATGGGCTGTCCACGACGGGGAGGTTGAATGAACATTAAATTTCTGTTGCCGATATTCTGCGGCGTTGTTGCGGTTATTTTAACGCCGTTCATCACGGCTCTTTTGAGCCGTTTTTCACCACCCTCAAAGTTTTCTCCTTACGACGGTTTTTCTAAAGAAGAACTCCAGCACCGCAACGGTGTTATCAATGGAGTGGCTTCTGTACTTTGCTTCGCGGGTATATGGATTGGCGTGGCTTTGTACGGTTTGGGCGTGGATAAGTCCAATCCTTGGCCGGTAGGACTGGGGTTTGGATTGATGGCGATACTTCCCGTGACTTTCATAACGCTGGCAACGCTTACTCAAGGAATAAAGCGCTATGAGGAGTTTTGGCGGTTTTATGAGTTGAAAAACAAGATGAGTATTAAAATCCTAGGAGTGATTTATTTTTGTTCGCGTTACTGGGTGTTGTTTCGGCTTACAAATTATTGTTTTAGCAGGCTATTCCATTGTCCACGACGGGGACCCGCATTGGACAGGAAGTTTTTAGAAGAAAAACTTTGATATGACGAAACCACCGACCGGGCGCTCTCCGTCCAAAGAAGAATTCCATCTCGTGATCGATACTGAGTTCGCGTTTCTGGCGGAAGATGGATACGAAAAGAGTATAAAAGACGAATACCACCTGGAATTCACAAATGGTCTTAACCGTCTCAGAGTGATCGGGGCCGGGTATGGATTGGCCGTGGACATCGATTTTTATCTCAATGGCCAACCTTTCCCCTACTGGAGCCTAGCTCCGGAAGGGAAGATACAGCGTAAAACCCCAAAAACGGATTCCCCTCAGTTGGACGGAATCCGGGAAGTGGCTTGGTGGTTTAGAAACGAATTCCGCGGTCTCCTTCAAGGAAGACCCGAAGTGCTCGAAAAAGCAATTGGCATCCGAGAAGAGTTAAAACGTCTTGAAGAAGCTAAAAAGAAAGCTCGTTTGGAAGATAAGCAAGGGATGTTTTTCAGCGTGGCGGATAAACTTTTCAAGGCAGAGAAGTACGCGGAATGCGTCAAACATTTGGAATCGGGAGAATTTCCTCTGAGCAGTTCCTGGAAAACAAGGTTGGATTACGCCAAGAAAAAATTATAAGGCGATTTTCCCATTGATTAAATAATCCGGTTTAGCTGTCCACGACGGGGAGGTAATTAGATGTCTGAAAATGACAAAAAAATTGAGGGTCCGTTGAAACAAAAATTCAACGCCTGGTTTGCGGACTATGTTGCGCCACGGAAAATTTACATTTTGTATGTTGTTGCCATACTGGATGCGTTGGTTACGTTTACTCTTATTGGTATTTTCCTCCCGCAAACGGCAGATCATTTTTATGGAACCATTAGTGCGAATCCGGCATATGGATTCGGTATTATTGCGTATCTGATACTATTTTTTGTTCTGTCGTTTTTGTTCAATCTAATCGATTTGCTGGTGGACAAGGTCAAGGCTTCTAAAATCAAGAATTTATCCGGCGAGAGACGGGAAAAATATCTGGCCGAGACAGAAAGAAAAAAGGCTTTGCAAGAGGCGAACGAAAAAGAGTTTTTTCAGCAAAATCCGGATTTGAATGACAAGCCAAAAAGGTCCTGAAAGAACACGAGGATATCCGGACCTGTCCATGACGGGGACCCGTAGTGGACAGCCTTATGTGTGGACATCATCCGTACGGTGATATATACTTCTTTCAAGGGTGTAAGGAGGGTGTTATGGCAACGGACACACAACCAAGAGAGCAACGAATCGAAATTCGCATTCGTCCCCAAGACAAGAAAAAACTGGAAAAAGCTGCCTCGATTTACGGGTTGAGTCTCAGCGCCTTCATGCTTTTTAATTCTTTGAAAGCCGCCCAAGAAGGGCTTACGGCTCAGAGCCGTATCTCCCTTTCGGAAAACGAGTGGAATTCTTTCATGAAAGTCATGGAGCATCCGCCCCGGCCCAATAAGGCCCTCCTGGCCCTCGCCAAGAAGCATAGTCGCGCTTGAGCCATTCTGAAAAACCTTTGAATATTGACATTCTGCCAATATCCCGCCATTTGGACTTAGGGTCTTTCGATTGTGGCGCACCGTCCCTGAATGACTATCTCAAAAAATACGCCCGGCAAAATCACGATAGGAATATCAGCAAAACCTTTGTGGTTATGGAAAAGGGGGAGAGTCGAAAGGTTTTGGGCTTTTACACGTTAGTTGCTTCCGAAATTGACGCCAAAATAATCCCTGCAACTCATTCTAAACACCTTCCCCGTTACCCAGTCCCTGCCGTGAGAATTGGAAGGCTTGCGGTGGACAAGCATAACCAGGGCCAAGGGATCGGTGAAGAGCTTTTATGGGATGCCCTTGGTAAAGCCAATCATTTATCCAATGAGGTCGGCATTTATGCCGTTGTGGTTGACGCTAAAGATGAAAAAGCTGTTCACTTTTACCATAAATACGGTTTTGTTCCGTTGTCCAATAATCCTAAAACACTTTTCTTGCCTGTCGAAACGATCAAACTTCTGTTTACCAAAAAGCAAAAAGATTAATATCGTGGCAGAGGTTGTCCACGACGGGGACCCGCATTGGACAGGTGAAAGTTGAGGGGCGCGGTTGATTAGAGACTCTTTAAGAATTGAAACGGGCGAGACCCAAAAATCAACCTGCCATTGTTGCGGGAAAGATTCCATAACCGTTCATGGATTTATCTATCGGAATGAAGAGCCATATGCTGTTTATTACGCTGGGTGGGCAATTACTCATCCGAAACATTATGTTTCAGTAGCATTGGCAGTTGGAAAGTGGGATGAGAAGTCGAGCGTTGCCGACAGAACTTCTTTTGGTTTTAATGCATTTTTAACGGCATCTGAAATTCAATTCTCATTTATCGGACCGGAAGATTCTTCATGGGGAGAAACCGAATTATTGGGGAAAATGTTGGATAGAAACCAAGCTTTGAAGTCACCTTTATCGAAAGAGATATTGGCTTTGGGTGAATATATTGTTGAGGCTGATCAAAGAGTAGGAAACTACTTGCGGATATGAATTTAGAGGCAAAAAGGTTGTCCACGACGGGGACCCGGAGTGGACAATAAAAACGGGGTTAGGTCTGATATTTCTCCGGATTGCGCTCGGCTCCAAGATTTGATATAAGTATGGTAAGTCGTGCCATACTTTTGGAGGGTGAAATGAAAATTACAACACATATCGATGAAGCGCTTTTACGACAGGCAAAACGTAAAACGGGTATCGTTTCTCAAAGGGAAGTCCTGGAAACCGGCTTACGAAACTTATTGGCGGATATTCAAAGAAAAAGTTTCGTAAAGGATTTCGATAAATTTCGCCTTGATCTCACACCCAAGTCGCTTAAAGAGTTCAGAGGTTGAATCAGCTTTACCTGATTGATAGTTCTGCTTGGATTTTCGCCTTGGGCCCCCGGCCCCTGGAGGTTATACGGGCAAGGGTGGTGGAATTGGTGGAAAACAATCTCGCGGCCATCACTTCGCCTATCTTCTTTGAGCTTGTTTCCTCGGAAAAAAACCAGGCCCATTCGACCCTCTTGGCGGCTCATTTATCGGCTCTTCACCCTTTTCCGTTATTGCCGTATGAGTGGGCAGAGGCTGCCGAGTGGACGAGGGCGCATCGCCAAAAAGGGCAGAAATTAAAAACAGTTGATGCTTTGATTACTTATAAAGCCCACAAACACCATCTCACCCTGGTTCATGCTGACGCGGACATGGACAGAATTGCCACCCACGCAAAACTGGAAGTGGAAAGCTATGTCCGTCATGCGCGCGCTGATAACCGGAGCAGTTAAAGCTGTCCGCGACGGGGACCCTTCGTGGACAACTAAAATCAGTATTGTGTACATAATTATTGACATAATTATAAAAAAGCTCATATTGAAGAAGTCGAAAGTATTTTGAGTTTCAAGAAGGTGGATTTATGAAAGTCGCAGGGGTAAAGGAATTTAGGGATCACGCACCGGAATTTCTGAGCGGCGACGAACTCGTGTTTGTCACAAAACATGGGAAGGTTGCCAGCCTTTTGATTCCCATGTCCAAATCCCAGGAACTTCCCTTGGAATTGCGCAGGGAGCTTTTAACGAACCTCGGTTCCTCCATTTCAGATCATCTCAAAAAATCAGGCGTCAGCGAGCGGACGGTTAAACATGACTTTGAAACATGGAGAAAAGCCCGCCGGTCGAATCGCGGCGGACGCTAACGTCCTTCTTTCCGCTGTCACTGGCCGGGCCGCCCTCAAAGTTTTTACCCATTCCAGCCTTGAAGTTGTATCCACGTCTTTAAATATCAAAGAAGTCAGGGAATACCTTCCGTTCATGGCGGATAAATACGGCATAGCCGTTGAATTGCTGGAAAGCCAATTTCAATTATTGGCTATCCAAGAGTACAACCCAAAGGACTATCAAGGTTCACTGGCAATGGCCCGTAAAAAAATCGGGAAGAGAGATCCGGATGATGTTGATTTGCTGGCTTTGGCCCTCGAGTTGAAAATACCCATTTGGTCCAACGACGGCGACTTTGAAGGAACGGGGATTGAATGGTATCCCACAGCGCAACTTCTTAAAAGGTTAGGGCTTTGATCTGAGGTTTTAGGTGTCCACGACGGGGACCCGTAGTGGACAAGAAAAATAGCACTAATTGGAATTTATAGGAGACATTTATTATCTCGAGATTTAAAAAATATCTAGTGTCCAGATCGCGG